>Ga0209193_1000823_pt1 | contig 18083 bp, 12 predicted proteins | sample COGITO_mtgs_1003_FD_185515 | JGI IMG/M metagenome (GOLD analysis project Ga0209193, IMG submission 185515) | Pelagic marine microbial communities from North Sea - COGITO_mtgs_100330 (SPAdes) (version 2) | ecosystem: Environmental > Aquatic > Marine > Epipelagic ... | reverse complement strand
TTCATATACCGATGGCCTTCCCCTGCTGTGCATAGCACAGCGAGAAACGGGCGAAGCGAAAACGAAAAGAGGAATAAAAATGACAACAAGAAAACTACTAAAAATTAACAACAGCAAGAAAATACACTTCTCATGGAATGACTCATTTTCTCATGGAAAACACCACATTGGAATGGCTTGTAAAATTGCTTCTGAACAAGTTGATTCATTCACAGAAACACCAATGACTGTGGATGAGTTTAGACAAGCAATTGATGAGAACAAAATATGCAAGACTTGCCTTCGTGAATTACTACGATACAAGAGAGGAAGAATGATGACTGTTGAATGGATGATTGACGCAATGTATGGAGATGAGTAAAATGACGAAATATAAGAACGGACAAACATGGCCTAAAGGAATGACGAAATCAGGATTGATGATGCTCTTTACTGATGATGAATTGAGACACGGTTGGCCGAGAATTAGAGATGTAAAAGTAAGGAATAGAGATTGCATGGCGAAATACGGACAGGAAGTTGCTTCTGATTACCATTTAGAAATGGAAAAATATATTTATTATCCAGCAGGTAAACCATTAGTTACTGATACACAAATTAGAGCATTTAGAAAAAAATTGAATACTTTCAAAGGTAGGAAAATTAATGGTTGGAATGGTGAATGGGTAGTGAAAGAATCAATGCAGAAACCCGCATTTTGGACTAGAGAAAAAGAAGAAGCATGGATTGATGCAAAGTTATCAAAATCAAACAGCATTAAATGGAGATGAATGAAATGAAAGTAGTAAATCTAAAACAAAGAGTGCCGATATGCCCGAACAAAGATGATGAGTTTAATCCAAATGCATTTACAGAAGAAGAGACTAAAGAAATGTGTCGAACAGGTAATTTTGTATGTCCTTATTGTAAGTCATTTTCTCACAAAGCAATTGGTGGAAAAGTATGGAATGTTCATTGGGGTAAATGGATTCAATCATAAGGGTGGGAAAACCCGATTGGGTTTATGGAATCTTTTCTTATTGTATCAATTGAATATGACGAAACAAATAATCTTCTAACTCATCTCAGATTGAAGTCTTTAGATGGGTCAACAAAAAAGGTAACAGTCGAGGGTTGTGTTCCGAGATTTTGGTCAGAAAAAAATCCTGATGATATTCCAAATCTTCCTGATTTTGTTACATCAACAAAACTCTCAGATAAGACTTCGATAACAGGCGTTCCATTGTATGAGATTAGAGTTGAGAAGCCGTCAGATATTAGAGAGATTAGAGATTACTTTTATCCACATTATTCAGCAGATGTTTCTTGGAGTTCTTTGGTTCGGTGGATTTACGGATGGACTTCGGTTGTTGACATCAACATGGATGAATTAGCATCGGGAAGAAATCTCAGACCGATTCACATTCGACCAAGCGAAACTGACCCAACAAGATTCAATCTCGACATAGTTTGGTTTGATATTGAAACAGCAGATTCACTTGATGTTGATAATGCCCCTGAAAGAGTTGTGAGTATTGCATTTGTTGATAGTGTAACGGGTATTCACGAAGTTGGAACTACTTCTCCGACTAGCCAACACCAAGTTAGGCGATTTTTGGGGTCAGGGAAGGCGTTAGAGAGCGTTGTTGAGCATTCTAGTCCAATTCCCCCACTTGACCCTAAGAAGGTCTTAGTCGAATCCTTTTCTCATATGGATGAAGATACCAATGAAGCGGCCTTACTTTGGTGGTTCAAGAAAAGATTAGAAGATTTAGATAGAGACTTACTTGGCGGTCAACATATTATCGGATATGATATTCCATATCTGAGAAATAGATGTCGAGTAATGAGAAAAGAAATGGATAGAAGATATGCTGGTAAAGTTCCTGTTCATCATCGTTATCCGAATCTATATTGGTCGCTCAAAAAACAAAGGCTATTTGATTCCAAAATTGCATATGCAGAACAGGTTCAAGGTGCGGCTGCAACAACAGGTTCAGGTTCACTTGCTTGGATGGCTGGTTCTGTTCTCGGTTATGGTAAAGTTCCACGAACAAGAATTACAGAATTGATGGAGAAAGACCCAATGATGTTGGCTGTCTATAACATATGGGATAATGTATGTGTTGAGAGATGTATGAACCAACTAAATCTTGTTCCATTTTACCTAACAAAAACTGCATTCCATAATTCAGTTATGAGAAAAGCAAACTCTAACATGATGTTGGTCGAAGATATGATGGGGCATCTCCTGTTTGAAAGAAATATTATCATGCCTTCTGTTGAAGTTGTAAGACAAAGGAGAAGTGGTGGAATAGAGCAAGGTGGATTCGTAATGGAAGCACCGATTGGCGTTTATCAGAATGCATTTGAAGTTGATAATTCAATGGAATATCCATCGGTGATTATTACTACAAATGGAAGTCCTGATACTCTTGTAAATCCAGCAGATTATCCTAATGGATTCCCATTCCCAATTACTACTACGCCAGCAGGTCGGATTTATCGAAGAGATAAGGAAGGAATCATGCCTTCTGTTCTTCGTAATCTTGCTACTCTAAGAAAGGAAACTCAGGCATTAATGCGAGAAGCATATGAAAATGGTGATGAAGAACTTGGAGATACTTTGAATCGAAAGCAGCGTGTTCAAAAGGAATCCATGAATAGTTGGTATGGAGTTCTCGGCTCAGGTGAAACTGAGAAAACGAAGCGAAGGCCATTCAGATTAGCATTGCCTGAATTGGGTTCAGATATTACAGAAGTTGCTAGAATACACAATCAATGGAATAGGGATTTAATCGAAGCAACAAATCTTTGGTTTTCTGAGTTGGGTATTGAACCCTTTACAGAAGATATTGGAGATGCAGAAGGAATCAAATTATCATTCCATGTCATAGGTCAAGATACTGATTCCTGTAAGGTAGCAATAACCAATCACGATGAGGCTCAGAATGCAGTTAGAGACTTCACTAAAGATGATGTGATTTCGATAGCAAATATGTTGTGTATAATGTTGAATAATTCCTACGATAGATTTGTTCAGGAGACATTGGGTGTTGAGAAGAATGAGTTCTTTTTTGTGAAGCCTGATGCACACTATGAGAGATTCTTTTCTTGGGGTGTAAAAAAGAGATATGCGTATCGAGATTTCAATGGTAAACATGGATTCAGGGGAGTCGAAATTAGAAGGTCATCTGCACCCAAGATTGTCAAAGATGCACAGTTGAAAGTTTTCGATTCTATACTTCAAGGATGCAACAAATCTGAACTTAATAATTTGTTAAGAGAAATCCATTCTGATTTGATGGATGTCGAGAAAACACCGAGTATAGATTTTGGTCAGCCGATGGGAATGAAAAAGACCGGAACTCAGGCTCACAAAGCAGGGCTATGGTCTAACAAAAATATTGGAACTAATTTTGACATTGGAGACAAGCCCGTTTTGTTCAATGCATCTTCGACAAAAAATGGGAATCTTCCATCAAACAAAATTGTCGCAATCGAATGGGGCGAAACTCCTGAGTCCTTCGGTGTTGAAGTCAACAGGGAAGAATCATTCAACAAGCACTTCACAAAATCGAAATCTTGGGAAGGTATTTTGGGTGCATTCAGAACTTCTTGGAAAACTTCACTTGTTGGAATGAATCAAGTTGATTTAGAGGATTGGTTCACATGAGCGTAGTTCAAAGTCGAAGAAGAAAAGTGTATGAGATATTGAGGGGTGAATGTGGATTCACGCATCATCAAACGATGTGGTTGATTACGCTCAATCTCAGCCACTTAGGGAAGTTCGATGAGATACTAAGGAATGCTTCTAAGAAAGAAAAAAAACTATGGTCAGAACACGCTCAAAGGATTGCAGTTTTGTGTATGAGAGATGACCCAAAACAATCAGGGATTTCTGTTTTCAATTTCTGCTGGCCTGACAAAAACCAAGAACCATTATTTCCATATGTATGTGTGAAAGAAATAAATCGAATCTTGATACAGGCTATGAATTACACAAACTCTCAAGCCAGCACATACCGATATTATGCTGGAAAAAAGATTCTTGATTACGAAAGAAAACAGGCTGAAATTGCTTGGGATGAAAGGATGATTATGACGTATTTGAAAATCAAGAAGTTGCTCTAATATCCAAAACTATTGAAGTCTGACTATTTTGTTAGACCACATGGAAGGGTATAATAGCGAACACTTAGTCCGAAGTATCGCCCGAAGAGGCAAATTGAAAAAAATGGAGATGAAAAAAATGACAACACGAAATGAAAATATGACGGAGACACAACAAAGAATGTTCGATGTGGTTGATGACCACAACGGTAGGGTTGACCGTGAAACCTATTTGGCTGAAATAGCCGATAGTATCACGGCAAATGGTGGAACACCAAACCCAACTTCTCTCAAAGCACATTGTTTTACAGCAAAGAATCTTGCTGGTGCTGGACTACAAAAAATAGACATTAACGGCCAACAGTATGTTTGGTCTGATGAGCAAGTCGAAGCGGCAATTAACGGAACTACAAGACCTAGAGGCGGATTGGCTTCAACTATCACTACAACTGCAACAGGAAGCATAGGTGTATCAGCACCATCACCAAATGTATTCTGCGGAATCGCTAAGAGAGATGCGTCTGCTTATCCAGCAGATATTCAAGCACTAATACCAACCGAAGCAAAGGGCTACGTTGAGCAAGGTTTAGTTGGCTCAGAATTAGAGTTTATGGCTTTCTGTCATAAAATGAATTCACATTTGATGACTCAGGGTGGAACAGGCTGTGGAAAAACTATGGCTATCTATGAGTTTGCACGTCTTATCGGACAACCAATTTGCAGAATAGTTGGTGGTGTTGGTATTGAATGGGATGACCTTCAAGGAACACTTCTAGTTAGAGAAACAGCAAGTGGTGCAACCGAGACACGTTTTATTGACGGCCAACTAACGAAAGCAATGCGTCATGGATGCATTCTTTACATTGATGAAATCAACTTCATCAAGCCAGCAGTTCTAAGTCAATTAAACGATGTTTTAGATGCTGGTCATATGGTCATAAATCAGAATGAAACTGCATCAGGTGCAGAAGTTCTTCATGCTCATCCTGACTTTAGAATTGTAGCATCTATGAATCCAAACTATGCTGGAACTTCACCACTAAACAATGCAACACGAAGAAGGTTTAGTCGCACACTAAACTTCGACTATCTTGGCCGTGATTTAGAGATTGACGTTATCCAACAACAATCAGGTAATTTCAATGTAGATGCTGCAACAGAAATTGTTCAGTTTGCTCGCAATGTTAGAAAGGCAAATGAGTCAATGACATTCTCAGAACCAACTGACTTAGGAACAAGCACACTTGTAACTGTAATGGAGACATTATCTAATTACAATATGCAACAAACTCTTGATACAGTTGTTTATCCATTGTTTGACGTTGATGACATTGAAGAAGTTAAAATCCTAGCAAGAGCAAATATCGAGGATTTGGCTTAAGGAATAAATTGGAGATTACAAAATAAAAATTAAGGATGTGATATCAAGGAAAAATAACAGACGAAAAAAACTTGGGGGGCAACTTCGGTTGTCTCCCTTTTTTTTATTTTCAATATCGGATTTTTTTCTCAAATTTTTTCTGATGTGATTTAGAATATTAGATGTTGACATCAACATATGCCGATAGAGCGATTCTAAGGCCACGTTTTGATATCGGTGGTAATCTGAGTCCTGTTAATCGAACAAATGGCTCAGATTGCTTCTATTGGTATCAGAATAGTCAGATTCGTAAATGCTTCCGACTACGATATTGATAAAGGTGGGAATATCAGGCTTTGATATGAGCAATCAGAATGAGAGAAATGCACAGCACGAAATCGAAGATATGAGATTACAAATTCAGCAATTGAATGTCAGAATAGAAAAGTTGGAATCTATACTAACTGCAATATCCCAAGCAGCAGATATCAGAACTCCAAATATGACAAATGAACATCTAAGAAATCAGACTACATTGATGGGCTGGAAATGATTGGAATAAAATCAATCTATCAACCAATGAAATCTTTGTTAGATAATTGGTCAATGAAAAACAAATCTAACATGAACACGATAATCATTCATGGAGAATCAGGAGTTGGAAAAACAACTCTATCAAAATCATATTCAACAAACTCAGGTTTTGAACCCCAATTCATATCAGACTTGAATGGTAAATATCCTTTCTCAAAAGTAACAGCATTAAGTCTTTCAGGACTACCAAGAATAGCAATTGTTGATGATGCTGATTCTCTATCAAAAAAACATTGGAAAATAGTATCAGATTTTTCAAATCAAAAACTATCTCCAATGATAATCATCGTCATCAATCTGAAATCTGTTCCGTTCAATCTGAGGAAGATTAGTTTACTTGTTGAAGTCAACAGACCTTCTAAGGAAAATCTGTTCGATTTTTTGAAATCCAAATCAACGGATTTTGATGATGAACATCTGAAATATATTGCTGAGATATCTCCAACTTGGAGAAGTGCTGGACTCAATCTCCTGACATCTCCAAATGGATTTAGATGTGAAGAAGAAATTAGAACAAAAGATTTGTTTGGTGTCGAAGAGAACCAAGCAATATTATCAGGAAAATATCATGGAAATAGAATGAATAATCATCCTTCAAGTTTGATTCAAATGGCTGAATATAATCATGTAAATACAGATGATTTAATCACAGGAATAAAGATGCATTCTGAATCTTGGAATTATGCTGGATTATCTAGGGTTTTGAAGAACTATTTATTGACCCTAAGAACGGCTCACAGCAAGCCTGTTCCATTCAGGAAGAATGCTATGTTTGGTAAAGGTGGTAAAGTCTGACTAAAACAATCCACCACATAGAACTGCTTAATAGCGAAAACTAACCCCGTAGGGATATGAACAGCACAGCCGAAGCCACAAGAAAGTCAAGAAACAAAGTAAAAGAAGCCCGATTCCATAGAGTCTCAAAGGTCATGTCAGGAGAATTAACAGGCTTTGGTTCTAAGGTCGAGAGAGTAGTGATTGACCCTGCTGGAAAGGCTTGCACCAATGGAAAAATAATTTGGATTCCTGAGTCAATGCACGACAATCCATCTTACAATCAAATTATGCAAGAAGCAATCTTAGCACATGAGAATGCTCATCACCGATATACGGATTTCGTAGCATGGAATCGTAAGGTAGTCAAGCCGACTCAGAAAAGTGCTTGCGACCCACTACTACACAAGTTTGTAAATATGCTAGAAGATGCTAGAATCAATCACCTATTCGGTCAGGATTGGAAGGGTAGTAAAAAGAGGATGCAATTTACTCACGAAGTTTTCATGCAAAGACACAAAGAAAACACAACTGATGATTCGCCTTTGAAAGAGCAAGCAATGGTTGCTATGATGACCGAAGCAATTGTTCACGAACCACATTGGTTTACAACACCCGAAGTTGTTGACTTCATGGATGCTAATAGAGCATTACTAAACAATGCAATCAAGCAAAGACATACATCTGCTGTGATAGACCAAGCAAAGAGATTAATCAAAGCGTTTAGAGAAGCATTCCCTGACGAACATGACCCATCCACAGGAATGTCATCAGATGACCTATCTCAGCAACAAGTCGAGCAAGCATCAGAACAACAAGAGTCTCAAGGTCGCAATCCTGAACAAGTCAGTTCTAACAGATTCAAGGACATGAAAGAAGCAGAAAAAGCAGAACCAAAAGAAGAGAAGAAATCAGAAGATTCAGATTCAGATTCAGATTCAGATTCAGATTCAGATTCCACACTTGGAGATTCAGATTCAGAAGGTTCAGATTCAGATTCAGAAGGTGCTGGTAGTGATGGAGAAGATTCAGATGAAGAATCAGATTCAGAAGGTGCTGGTGGAGAAGGTGGAGAAGATTCAGATTCAGATGGAGATTCAGACTCAGAACCAATGACAGGAGATGCAGATTCAGAAGGTGCTGAAACTGATGGAGATTCAGATTCAGATGGAGATGCAGATGGAGATGGAGATGGAGATGGAGAAGATTCAGATGGAGATGCAGATGGAGATTCAGATTCAGATGATGGTGGTCGAGGCGGAGTTGGTGAAACAGGCACGTTTGAAGAGGCTTGGGCTGACTTACTTGACTCAGTTGATAGTGATATAGCCGAGATAGAAGAAACGGCCTTAGATTTGGATAATGGGATAGAAACATCTGCAACAAAACAAGTAGTGAAAGATGTTACAGAAATCAAAGGTAAAACCGTTGAAGAAGATTCTTACAGCATGGTTACAGAATGTGGTCATAAAATAGAAGTTGTCGCTACTGCTAAAGACTTTAGAAATAGAGAAGATAATATCATGTATCATGCAAGCACATACAACCGTGTAGCAACACAACAAAAGAGAGTAATCAAGAGGATTACTAACGAGATGAAAAGAAGATTGAAGGGTCAAGACCCATCATGGGAAACTGAGCAGAAGAGTGGCCGTCTAAATCCACGAAGGGCATACAAATTAGGTAATGCTAAAGTCCACAAGATTGACAAAGTTTACAGAAAGAAAACCACACCTAAAGATGTTACAGGAAATGCTATCATTCTAATTGACGCATCAGGCTCAATGAGAAGTGGTAGTCGAGCATCAGATGCTTCTAATGCAGCAGTTGTTTTCTCAGAAGTTTTCCGCAACATCGGAATGAACTACGAGGTTGTTGACTTCAACACCCATTATGGAACAACCATGAGAGTCAGAAAATCCTTCTCAAGTGCTGGAACTTCGACTCTTGACCAAGCGTGTATTGCTGCACCATTTACAGGTTCAGCAAATGCAGATGGATATGCTGTTCAATGGTGCTTAGATAGACTTGCTACAATGAATGGTAGTCGCCTTCTCATTGTTATCTCAGATGGTCAACCAGCAGGTGCTTCACCATCAGGCTTGACTGACGAAGAACATTTGATTCAAGTAACAGAAAATGCAAACAAGAAAATCGGTCTGCTTGGTATTGGAATCGCTGGTCAAGATACATCTATGTTTTACCCTAACGCTATTACTATCACAGACGAGTCTCAGATAGCAAGAGAAGCCATGACGGTACTTCGACCCATGTTGAAGAGAATCGTGCCTAGAGCATAGGTGTGAGGGTCAGGAAACGGTAAAGGAGATATTGATATGAGAAGGGCAATAGAAACAGATTACGATTACAAACATTGGTTTGGGGATTACAGCATTGACAGGCCGACTACCGAGCCTCGACAATTAATATTCAAAAATGAGGCTAGTAGATTTACTACATTACATACAACAAGTCCTAAAAAATATTGGGCTAAATATACTGATGGGTTATTGTCGCATAATTCAAGTTTGAATCTAAAAGTGCAATTCAAAGATAGTGCTGTGATAAATGAAATATGGGTGAATCTTGGAAGATATATGTCAGAAAAAGAAATCAAAACCTGTGCTGATTGGTTGCATTATATTAGCGGCATTTCATCAGTATCATCATCTATTCAAGATGGTCGAGGAAGTGAAAATGGTAGGTTTGAAATCATAGAACCTATTGAAAAAATCAAAATTAATGTGAATAGTGATGAGAATGATTTCGGTGGTGATTATCCATATTTCAAAAGAAGTCTTTTGTCTTTCATGGTCTTGCATAATGATGGAAGAAATGTTATCCTTGCACCATTGTTAAATGGAACAACAAAGTTCCCATTTGAGAGAAATACTGAGGAACTTAATTATCCTGATGCAGAAGATTTGTTTGTATCTAAATTATGTTCTTCCAAATCAAAGGAATATGGATGGGTGAATGAATTATTTGTTGTGGACATTGATTCAATTGCAGGTCAGCCTGAAAATAGTATGGGTGGAAGTGTGTTTGATGATGACCTTAAGTTTGGAGATTTCATTCATTCTTCATGGGATTTTAACACAAATGAAAAAGGTATAACAGAAATTGGAGAAGCAATTCTTGGAGATAATCTAGTTTATGATTTGATTCCAAAAACCGATTTGTATGTTGGTGGAAATCTGATTGAGAAGATGTTGAGGCTAACAAATGATAATTACAACAAATATGCTATGTTAGATTTGATGAATGAATTAACACATCAAGCCGAGAGAGTTATTGATACACATACGGTTTCAACTACTACTAAAGTCAAAACTTCTAAGACCACATTTATTCCAACTTGGAAGGATAACAGACCAAGCGAAATAATAGATTTGACTGATGGTGAATATGTGATGTATTCTGACATTTTCAGGTGTCCTGTATGCAATGTAAAGGTCAAGGTTATAGGTAAGGGTAGCAACCGGAAATCCCAAGCAGAATGCCCCCTGTGTAAAAAAGGGCAAATTGAGTTTCCACATTTAGTAAATGAAGAAGGAGTTGAAGAAGAATGAGTAAGAGAATTACAAAGAGTTTGAGGCAAGCAATAGTTAGAGCAATATACACAGGGAATGAACAACATTCTCAACCAATGAGGCCAAGCGAAATTGTTGGATATATCAAGAATGATTCTAAGTTGCCAATTTCGATGAGGGGAAAAACAACAAAGCAAGTTGCTTACATTTTGAGTCAGTTAGCAAGAGATTACGATGATATCATAGTTACAGAAATCTTAGGAAGAAATGGAACTAATCATCACGGTAATGAAAGATTCACAAAAGCATTTTCAATCAAGTCAGATTATACTTTGTCTGATGCTGAGAAAGCAGTTGGAGTTCCACAAAAACAAAGACAGAACAAACAACAGATTACAGTTATGCTTTCACCGGATTCAGTCAAGTATATTCAGGCTTGGAAAAAACTTGGAATGTCAGCAGGTCAAGTTGTTGAAAATCTAATCACAGCAGATAGAGAAATTAATGGTTCACCCAAGAAACAATCTGAGCATTCTTTTGTGGAGTTTGATAATCCGTTGATGATAAATGACAAAGTTGCTGTTTCAGATACCGATAGAAGCGAATAGAGGCCATCAAATTATTCAGGGGTATAGTTTAACCTAAAATACAAACAAGTGGCTCAGATTGGCTCTATTGATACAAATATGACTAATATCGTTCTGACTGTTATCTGACCATATTCAAATCAATTTATTCACAACATATTCTGACAATCCTCAATAGCCGGAACACATCAGGGTTCATTGTGAGACAAATCGTATGGTCTGTTGATATGATGGATGGTCATGTTCTGATAGGACATGATGAATCAGGATTTGAGTTAGTTCAAGTCAGAACAGGTTCTTCACATTGGAAGTTTTCATTCTCAGGTTATGATGGTCATGGAAGAGTTAGAGTTGGTCATGGATGTAATTACAATCCATTACTTTTGATTGAGGATATTTTTCAGAAAATTGAAAATGGAATTGAAACGCCTGTTGAACTCAACATGGATGATTTCGATAACTCCACATTTTCTGAGGAATGGAGTTGAACGATTTGGATGGTGTTTGTTACGAAGGATTCAACAGATTTTGGAATTGGGTTGCCAAGAAAATTGGGTTGTTGATTTGATGATATCTTGGACTACAACAATTAGAGATGCAACATATCTTGTTGGCTTTGACAAAAATATGAAAGAGATAGGAAGTTTAGTTGAAATTGAAAACGAATGGATAATGCATCTTGATGAAAAAACAATCAGGGTAAAAGGCAATGGATGCAAAGACCCATTGAGATTCATGGAATGTTTAGTTTCACCATTATCTAATGATTCAAAAAAAGAAAAACATCCGATAGTTTTGGAGTTCATTCATCCTGATGGTGAATGTTGGGAAGTTTGGAATAATTAGATACAGCCAATAACCCCTTTCATGGCTGGTGTATATATTGGTGATAGCGTATGCCTAGAACAAATAATGAAAATCTTATTTCCGGCACACAAGCAGAACGAATATCTGTATCACTAGATGCTGAACAATTAGTCAAAGATACAACTACACAAGCATTGTTCGTAGGTGATGGCTCTACTGTTGGCGGAAGGGCTGTTGATGTCCGACCCGTTTCAGATATTACAGGCAACTATACTTTGGTCAGGGCTGACGAAGGAAAGATTCTCAGATTCAATTCTGCATCTGCAATTACAATCACAATTCCAACAAATGCGAATGTCGGATATCCTGTCAGTTTGACACGAATCCCATTCATAAATTTGGGTGCTGGTATTGTTACTTTGGTTGCAGATACCGGAGTAACTTTAACTTCTATCGAACCCAATATTAATTCTAAAGAAAGTGGAGAAATACACAAGACAGCAACTAACACTTGGTTTCTATCAAAAGGTGGTGCAGGTGTAAGTCAATTAACAGAACTAACTGATGTCAATATTACTAATCTTCTCAATACTCAAACCTTACAATATAATACCACATCAGGTAAGTGGGAAAACGTATCTTCAACTGATGCAAATACAACTTACGATTTAGCAGTTCCAGCATCAACAACAAATCTCAGATTGACAGGTTCAGATGGCTCAACAGATAATATAACTTTGACAGGTGCAGGTGCAACTTCGATTGCTAGAACATCAGAAACAGAAATGACAATCACATCCACGAACACAACTTATGGGGTGTTGATACCAACAGGTACTACAAGTCTGAGATTGTCAGGTTCAGATTCATCAACAGATGACATTTCAATTGTTGGTGGAACAAATACAACAGTTACAAGAACATCAGATTCGATTCTAACTTTAGCCTCAGATGATACAACTTATTCTCTAGGAACTTCATCTGCTGGAAGCAATGCAACAATTGATTTGACAGCAGGTGGTTCGGGTAGTGGAACAGACTCAGTAACATTGGCTGCTGGTAGCAACATAACTATCTCAGAAACAGGAGATACAATCACCTTTGCTGGAACTGCTGGAACTGTTACAAGTGTAACGGGGTCAAGTCCTATTTCTGTTTCATCAGGAACAACAACACCAGCCATATCAATTTCTCAAGCAGATGCAAGTACGAATGGTTTCCTGAGTAGTTCAGATTGGTCAGAATTTCAAAGCCGTTTATCCAGCGTTGGAATAACAAGTGGTGGTGGTCTATCTGTATCAGGAAGTCCACTAACAAGTAATGGTTCAATTACACTAACAAACACAGGAGTAACATCTAATGTTGCAGGTACAGGAATATCAGTCTCAAGTGGAACAGGTGCAGTTACAATTACTAACACGGATTTGGGTTCTTCTCAGAACATATTCAAGACCGTAGCAATTAGTGGTCAAGACAATATTGTAGCAGATAGTAATTCAGATACATTGACGCTCGCAGAAGGTAGTAATATTACTCTGACTACAAATGCTGGAACTGACACAATTACAATCGCTGGAACTGACACAACTTATTCTGCTGGAACAGGATTAAATTTAGCGGGTACTACTTTCTCAAATACAGATTTAGGTTCGGCTCAGAACATATTCAAAACAATAGCAGTAAGTGGTCAGTCGGATATAGTCGCAGATAGCAATACAGACACGCTTACATTCGCTGCTGGAAGTAATGTGTCTCTTACTACTACTGCTGGTACAGACACGCTTACAATCGCTTCTACGGACACAAACTATTCTGCTGGTTCAGGACTAGATTTGGCTGGAACTACTTTCAGCGTTGATGTCTCAGATTTCATGGCTAATGGAGTCAACAATAGAATCCTAACTGCATCGGGTGCAGATTCCATAAATGCTGAGTCAGGTTTGACTTTCGATGGCAGCACTTTGAATGTTGGTGGAAGTGTAATAATTTCTTCTGACCTTACCGTAAACGGAACAACTACCACAATCAATACTCAGACCCTAAGTGTTGATGACCCAATGGTTGTTGTTGGAGATAACAATTCAGCAAATAGTGTTGATTTGGGAATCATCGGAAAATATGTTGACACCAACACCTATTATTCAGGACTTCTCCGAGATGCAAGTGCTGGAAAGTTTAGACTATTTACAACAACACAAGATTTGAGTTCGGCAACAACTGTTGACCCAACAAACGGTGGATATGCAAATGCAGATTTGATTGTTGGTGCAATCCAACAATCAGGTGCGACAAATGGAATAGTATATGCAGATTCAAACGGCAATTTACTTGGTGGTAGAACAATAGCAGAAGGAGTTGGAATAGATATCACAAATGGTAGTGCAGTTTCAGGCAATCCAACTATTGCTCTTGACCTATCTGAATTAACAACTTCAACATCAAATGCTGACGGTGATTTCTTTGTTGTCGTAGATACAGGAAATGCTCAGAAGAAATTAACGAAGGCTAACATCAATATTTCAGGATTCAATAATGATTCAGGATTCACAACAAATACAGGTACAGTTACATCAGTTGGGCTTGCAGGTGATAGTGGCTCAACAGCAATCACAACATCGGGTACATTCACGATTGCAGGTGGAACAAATGTAACAACAAGTTTGTCAGGTTCAACTCTTACAATTGCTGCAACAGATACTAACACAACTTATTCTGCTGGTGATGGTCTTGACCTTTCAGGAACAACATTCAGCACCGACCTAAAATCAAATGGTGGTTTAGTAATCGAGTCAACAGAATTGGCAGTTGATTTAGGTGCATCTTCAATCACAGGAACACTAGCAATATCAGATGGTGGAACGGGTGCAACATCTGCTGGTAGTGCAAGAACAAATCTAGGTCTAGGTTCAATAGCAACTTTGTCATCTATTGCATTCTCAAACATAGCACCAGCAGCAATTCAATTGAGCAGCGAATCCTTCACCGATGTTGATACAACATTGATGACTTCTGCTGCTATTCAAGATAAGATATTATCATACGGATATACAACCAATACAGGAACAACCACAGCAGACAATACTCAGACATTTACTAACAAGTCAGGGAACATTTCTCAATGGACTAATGACTCAGGTTATACAACAAATGTTGGAGATATCACAGGCGTAACTGCTGGTCAATCTTTGAGTGGTGGGGGAAGTTCGGGTTCTGTATCATTAGGTGTATCAGACAATGGTATTGGTGCGTTACAATTGAATGTCTCAGGTAATGGTAGTTCGGGTCAGGCATTGACATCAGACGGAGATGGAAGTTTCTCTTGGACTACAATGGAAGTTGGAGATATCACAGGAATTACAGCAGGGGTTGGTTTGTCAGGTGGTGGAACAAGCGGTTCGGTATCATTAGCACTTGACCTTCACGAACTCTCAGCATTGGGTGCAGAAGCCTCGACATCAGATTATGTTTCGATTGTTGATTCAACAGATAATTCGACAAAGAAAGTATTGATTTCAAATCTGCCATTTGGTTCAGGTTCAGGAGACATATCTGCGGTAGTTGCAGGTGCAGGTTTGTCAGGTGGTGCAACAAGTGGAAGTGCAACTCTCAGTATTCCGAATCAAGGTAGTGTATCTGCTGGGTCATATACGAACTCAAACATCACAGTTGACGCAAGAGGAATCATCACAGATATTAGCAATGGTTCAAGTGGTTTAGCGGGTTCTATATCTAGCACACAAGTTGCATTTGGAACAGGAACAGATACAGTAGGCGGAGATGCTAACTTTACATATGATTCAACAGATGATGTATTAAGTGTTGAAAGAATAAAGACTCAAATTATTATAGAAGTTAAAAATGATACTGCATCTTCAATTGGTGCGGGTAATGTCGTTTATGTTAGCGGAGAAGGAACTCATCCTTCTGTAACTAAAGCAAGAGCCGATTCATCTTCAACAATGCCTTCTCTTGGAATAGTTACAAACAATATTGGCGCATCATCTAGTGGTTATGTATCAACTAATGGGATTTTAACAATTAGTAGCACATTGATAGATGATACTCTTTCCGACCCATCTGATGTTGGTTCGATTTTGTATGTTAGTCCAACTACTGCCGGAAATATGACTATTACAAAACCAACAACTTCAACTCATTTAATTCAAAATGTTGGAAAAATTGTTGATATTAACGGTTCAACTGTTAAAATTGCCATAGCAAATATAGGAAGGACAAATGATGTTCCTAATACTATCAGTATTACAGGTAGCATAACAGGTTCGTCAATTATCAAATCCGGTGGAACATCATCTCAATTTTTGAAAGCCGATGGTAGTGTTGATTCTTCTGCTTACTCGACAACAGTAGGAACTGTAACATCTGTTTCAGTAGGAACAGGATTAGATGTTTCAAATTCAACCACTACACCTTCAATCACTCTCGACCTATCTGAGTTTACAGACATGACTGCTACTATGATTGGAACTGATGAGTTCATAGTATTAGATGCAGGTTTGGAAAGGAGAAAAGCAGCAAGTGAAATAGGGTTGAGCATCTTCAATAATGATAGTGGTTTTACTAGTAATGTCGGAGATATAACGGGAGTAACTGCTGGAACGGGTTTGTCAGGTGGGGGAACTTCGGGTGCAGTTACATTGAACATTGACTCAACAGTTGCTACACTTACAGGAACACAAACTTTGACCAACAAATCAGGGAACATTTCTCAATGGACTAATGATAGTGGCTACACTACTAATGTTGGAGACATCACAGGTGTTACTGCTGGAACTTTACTAGATGGTGGTGGAACATCGGGAACGGTAACGCTGAGTGTTGATTTGTCAGAATTAACAACATCAACATCAGATGCAGATGGAGATTTCTTTGCAGTAATTGACTCGGCAAACGCTCAGAAGAAATTGACAAAGAGCAACATCAATATTTCAGGTTTCAACAACGATGCTGGATTCACCAATAATGTTGGAGACATTACAGGTGTAACTGCCGGACAATCTTTGACAGGTGGTGGTTCAAGTGGTTCTGTAACTTTAGGTGTATCAGACAATAGCATTAGTGCTTTACAATTGAATGTCTCAGGTAACGGTAGTTCCGGTCAGGCACTAACATCCGATGGTGATGGGTCTTTCTCTTGGACTACTATGGAAGTTGGAGATATCACAAATGTAGTCGCTGGAACAGGATTAACAGGTGGTGGTTCTAGTGGTTCTGTAACTCTCAATGTGAGTGGATTGACTGTTTCTGAATTGGCCGCAAGTAGTATTCAATTAAGTTCCGAATCGTTTACAGACAACGACACATCTATTATGACATCGGCAGCCATTCAAGATAAGATTTTATCTTACGGTTACACTACAAATACAGGAACTACTACTGCTAGTAATACTCAGACGTTTACCAATAAGTCAGGGAACATTTCTCAATGGACTAATGATAGTGGTTATGGAGACATTACTGCTGTGGTTGCTGGAACAGGATTATCGGGGGGTGCTACAAGTGGTTCAGCAACTTTGAATGTAAGTGGTTTGACCTTGAGTGAGTTTGCTGGGGCTTCTCTTCAATTATCATCAGAATCATTCGCAGATAATGATACCAGCATAATGACTTCTGCTGCCATTCAAGACAAGATTCTATCCTATGGCTACACTACGAATACAGGAACAACCACAGCATCCAATACTCAGACGTTTACTAACAAATCAGGGAATATCTCACAATGGACTAATGATTCAGGATATACAACTACAAGCGGAACTGTAACATCTGTTTCAGTAGGAACAGGACTTGACATCTCTAATGCAACTACCACACCTTCTATTACTCTCGACTTATCTGAAATTACTACTTCAACAAGTAATGCAGATGGAGATTTCTTTGTAGTTGTAGATTCAGCAAATGCTCAAAAGAAATTGACCAAAGGTAATATAGCAATTTCAGGATTTAACAATGATTCAAACTTTACATCTAACACAGGAACAGTAACAAATGTATCTGTTGGAACAGGACTTGATGTATCAAATGGAACTACTACGCCTTCCATTACTCTTGATTTATCTGAGTTCACAGATATGACTGCTACAATGGTTGGAACTGATGAATTTATTGTTTTAGATGCGGGTTCAGAAAGAAGAAAAGCAGCATCAGAAATCGGACTTAGTATATTCAATAATGATAGTTCATTTACCAACAACACAGGAACAGTTACATCAGTAGGAATAACAGCAGGTAGTTTGATTGACGTTTCAGGTAGTCCTGTAACCACATCAGGAAACATTACAGTAAATGTTGACTTATCAGAATTAACAACTTCTACAA
>Ga0209193_1000820_pt1 | contig 18106 bp, 2 predicted proteins | sample COGITO_mtgs_1003_FD_185515 | JGI IMG/M metagenome (GOLD analysis project Ga0209193, IMG submission 185515) | Pelagic marine microbial communities from North Sea - COGITO_mtgs_100330 (SPAdes) (version 2) | ecosystem: Environmental > Aquatic > Marine > Epipelagic ... | reverse complement strand
GTAAGATTGTGACCTGTAATAAACTTTGCTACTTTACTGCCCTTTACGGCTTGTGCTTCACTTACTTTCTTATAACCACTACCATAAGGAACTGAAGTGTTGCCCTTTTTCTTCATCTTCTTTACCATCTTACGACTTGGTGATGGTATATCCATTTCCTTAACATCATCCTTTTTCATTATTCTAAATTTTAAAGCAGTTCTACCATTAATAAGTAAGTCTCCCTTTTCGTTATAATCGATAGACTTAACAACTACCTTTTTATTTTTAAATCTACCCATGAGAACTGTATCACCTATGTCAACAGGAACTTCTATAGATTCGAAAAACTTAGATTGACCTGGATCTTTAAATACCTTTTGATGTTTCTTTTCTCTTCGTAACCAAGCTTTACCAACTTTACTTTTAATTGGTTTCTTTAAAAAAGTATCTATACCCTTACTAACCAACATCTTAAAATGTTTAGTTATTTGAGAATCCGATAACATCTTATTATTCTGAACAATCATAAAGTTAGAACCACCGAATAAACCTTGAAAGGCACCCAAATTACCTTGAACATCTTCCCAACTTTTTTGAACGATAGCATCCGGTACAACCCTATCTCTCTTTTCGTTTCGTTCCCTAGCAATCTTTAATGAGGTATTTACAAAAACCATGTAGGTATCGTAACCCATATCCATTAAATCTTTTCTTCTTCTTTTAATCTTACCAAAGTTATGTCCTGTACCATCTATAATAACACCTAACTTACCATTGGTGTATAGTCTTAATCTTTCCTTACTTAATGATTTAGCAAACTTTCTTAATCCACTTGTATCGTAATCTACTTCTTTACCTTTTTTATCCACACCTGTTAAATCTTGAAACAATTCATCAGGCATATTGTCAATATCGGTTGTACCAAAATATTTTTTCAACAGAAGTTCAAGTTCACTATCTTGATTTACCATCTTTAAACCAGTCTTGGATACGTTTACCTTTTCAGGTATACCGAATAGCTTTTGAGCTACGAATGATTTACCGCTGCCAGGTCCTCCAGCTAAAAAGATAGCTTTGAAAATACCAGGATCTCGTGCACCCTCGTTTAATATATCTTCTTCTAAGAATGGTTTTGTTAAAAATTCAGTAAGTTTGTTCATTTACACTTCCATTGTTCTTCTATACCAACCAAACAAAAATCTTTCTTGTTCAGGTTTTCTATTGACTAAATCATAGTAATGTTTTAACCTATAGCAACGAACTCTAGGTAATGATGGATTATATTTTTGTATTGCTGCCAATGTCATAGGTCCTAAACCACCATCTACTTTAAGGTCTGCTTTCTTAGAGTTACAAGCTCTTTGTAAAACTTTAACTGCAGTTCCTTTACCTTGATTTACACACATATCAAAATATACGTGTCTGAGTTGTTCGGGCATCTCATCTACTTTGTTTTTATCCCAATAATCTCTTCTATAAATATCAGAAGCTTCTTCTTTCGTTAAATTTTTTATATCTACATCAGGATAGAATCTTTTTGCGATACCAAAATTTGTTTCACCGCCTAAATCATTCGGGTCGTTTACATATCCACCCTCGTGGTGTAGGGTTATTTCTATTATATCGTTAAATTCTTTTAACATTTTATTTCTCCTCTAATTCTTTTATATAAGATTTTGATGGTTCTACACCTGCAAATGATTTTGTTGCTACTTCATCTTTTCGTGTTCCAATCAATAAAACATTGTATAATCCATCAGTATCGGTATGTATTGTTAATTCTGTTTGTTCTACATTTACTTCACCATAAGCTTTTCCAAAATGTTTTACTGCATTTATCCAAACCATGTCATTCTCATTTAAGTGTTTATAATAATCAGGTAATTCAATTGTGTGTTGTTTTTCCTTAACATCTACCTGCCATCTATAAATATTATCTCCACGAGTTGGTGATTCTACAAATGAATGTTGTAGATAATACTTTTCATTCTTATCAGGATCTGGATGTGATATTCTAAATGTACCAGAACCCTTAGATAATGCACCTGCAATAACAAAATCCCTATCACGATTAATATAAAAGCTATTACCACCTTGAGTACTATCAAAATATAACAGTCTGTTAAATGTTATTGAATGTTGTTCTCCATCTGGTGATCCTAGAAATGCTGAACGAACACTAGTTTCTCTATTGAATGTTAACCCATCAAGATGAAGATGACTTAACGAACTTGTAGTGTATGAGTTTAGGTCACTTATCGCTGTACTTCTTGAAGCAGATACTGAATTTCCATAAATTACTGTCTTACCTATATTAGTTTCCATATTTTGATACGAAGAACTAATCCATAAATCATTTACACCAGAATCAAATTTTATATGAGCACTATTTTTCTTACCCATTAGGTATTGGAATCTATTACCGAAGACACTATAATTTAAGCCAGTTTTTGTTGAAGTACTAAAATTAAAAGATGAACCTGAGGTAAAAGTTGTGGAAGATTGACCGTTTACCTGGTAATGAAAACTATCCGCACCTTCTTTGTTTTGTACAGCTACAACTCTTAATCCACCTGTTCCAGTAGCTATTCCTTCGTGTGTTGCTCGGCCAAGTCTAAGGTCAACACCAAGCTCGTCATCATTTGGTTTACATAATACACTAAACCCAGCTCCCATTATCGAACCGCTCATTGCAGTTATGCCTATCGCTGGTATGCCAAGTCCAGTACCAAACAAATTTTCGACATCAGGTGTAAATAAAACAGAAGATGTTATAAATGTACCACTGCCTCCACCTATATCAAATTCCCCATATGTTCTACCTAGTAATTTATTATTTTCAACTGAAAATCCTGATATAGAACCTTCAACAGCATTAACCTTTCTAACCACAATATCACCATCTGGTTTCACATGAAACTTAGATGAACTTATTTCTATGTTTCCATTTGAACCACTTAAAAACTGAGAACCATGTTTACCTAAGAAAAACTTTGGTGTTTGTATATCTACGGAACTACCTGATAATGTTGTGTCGCCAGTACTGAATATTTTTAAGTTCCCATTAGAACCACTAATAAATTGAGAACTACCACCTAAAAAATAATTACTTGAACTAATGAAAAGTTTTGGTGTTGCTCCAGTATCAAATTTTATAAATTGATTCGCATCTCCAACTCTAAATACACTTCTACTTCTATCATCACGAGTTGCCAGTATTATTGGTAATGTTGTAACGGAATCCAAACTAACATCTTCGTCATTAGTGTCACCAAAAGTTATAGCATAAGCAGTATCACCACCTATCTGCATATTACCTGTACCACTATCTATTCTGATATTTTCAGTTGCTCCGCTAACACCTTGAATCAATTGAGTGCCAATTTTCCAACCAGCGGAACCACCTATACGACCAGAATCTGCAGTTATCTCACCACTTACTATAACATCACCACCTTGTTGTAAATGAAAATTAGATGAACTTATTTCTAATTCACCACCTGAACCACTTAAAAATTGTCCACTACTACCTAAGAAAAAGTTAGATGATGACATAAACATATTAGTTCCATCAAAATCTAAATGAGCTCCATCTTTCTTACCGATGAATGCTCTTGTAGAGTTATCACTTGCCGTAACTTGAAATAGTATTCCTGAATCACTACCATTTATATCCCCATAATGATTAAAGGGTCCATCTGCGTTCATTCTAAATATAACACCTTTAGTAGCTGGTGCTATATCTTGAATTAGATAGTAAGATGTTGTACCATCATATCCTCTACCAGTAACAGATACATCAGGATTATCAGAATCAACTAAGAAATCTAATAATGCACTATTTCCACCACCACTAGCTCCAGCAGCATCTTCTGCAAACAACGACATATTAGCACTATTTTGAGAATTTTGAGTTTTTAATTGTATTGACGATTGTAAATTGTTGGTATTATTAAAATTCTTTAATAATATTCCTTTATTGTCCGCAGAGTCAAGAGATGCACTTGTAAACTTATTACTTCCATGTGAGTTGATAGTTTCAAGTTTAGTTGTTCCTATATTGTATCCACCAATTTCACCACTAGTAGCTGTTATTTTACCAGATAAGTCTACATTACTCGCTGTAACATTTCCTGTGTGGTCTACTTTAAATGCACTAGAACTTATAAAAATGTTTTGAGTTGAATCATTAATTTCAACACCAGTTGTGGATATACTATGGTCGTCAATTGTGTAACCACCAATTTCACCACTAGTAGCAGTAATTTTTCCACTTAAATCAACGTTACTCGCGGTAACGTTACCAAAGTGGTCTACTTTAAATGCACTTGAACTTATAAAAATTTGTTGAGTAGAGTCGTTTATCTCTACTCCTGTTGTAGAGATACTATGCCCATCAATCGTATAACCACCGATTTCACCACTAGTAGCTGTAAGTTTACCACTTAAATCAACATTACTAGCAGTTATATTTCCACTATGGTCAACTTTGAATGCACTTGAACTTATAAAAATTTGTTGAGTAGAATCATTAATTTCAACACCAGTTGTGGTTAAACTATGACCATCTAATGTAAAACCACCAATCTCACCACCACTTGCTTTAACAGTTCCTTGCATTTCTAAACCAGCAGATGATGCTGATAAGACTGTATTTGTTGAACTTGTTTTTATTTCAAAAGCATCACTCGTAATTTTTATATGCTCTCCACTTGTTGAACCAATAGTTGTTGTTGCTCCAAATGAAGCGTGTGTCGTAGATGCGTCTTTAATATCAATAGAATCGGAATCTATACTAACATGGTCAGCACTTGTATTACCAACCGTAGTTGTAGCACCAAATGAAGCAAAAGTTGTATCTGTTCCACCACTATCGACAATTAAATCTAATGAATCTGCATCTAATAACATACGAGATTTATCATTAGCGTCTTGACCTACAGTTACAGTAGCTCCGAACTGAGCGAGAGCATTATTTGAACCATCAAGTATATTCATACCTGTAGATGTAAGTTGAACAGCTGCTGCCATTGAACCAGAATCTACAATAGTTCCAGCTATTGAACTAGCAGCTGAAGAACTAAACTCATTTGATGAACCACTAATTTCATCAGCAATTTGAGCAGAACTACTTATAGCATTAGCTAATGCTCCACCTGTAATTGTAATTGCTCCTTCTAAAGATAAATTACTACCATCCCAACTTAACTTATCTCCTAAACTAAATCTTCCACCACTATCTAAAAAGAAACCATCATTTTCATATCCACTGGTTCCACTAGATATAGAACCACTTGTTACAATAGCACCACCAATTTTTCCACCATCAAATAATACCCTTGAACCACTTATTTGACCTGTATTACCATCTAAAATTAATGGTGAGGTTTTATCAACTGTAATTGAACCACCCATTCCACTATGTGAAGTACATCTATAGTATAATTGTGTTGGTGTTGCCTGTGTGACAGCAATCTGTGTGTAAGAACCTCCTGAACCAGGTGAACCGTTGGTGGTAACTCCAGTTGTGTAGTAATCAGTACCACCAGATGTCTGTACAAATCTTAAAGGATGATTTTCATTGCTATCATCTGCTTGGTCAAATCTGTATGTATTACCAGGTATAAATGTTAAAGAATCTTGTGCTACTCCATCTATCACATATTTTTGACTACCATTAACAGTAACAGTATATGTTGTAGTAGTACCATCACCAGCATCTGCTGTACTTTTAATACTATTAGATTCAATACTCATTCCACCAATTAAACCACTTGTTGCTGATATAGTTCCTGACATTGATACTGCTGATGCTGTAATCTGTCCATTTGCTTTTAATATTAAATCATCGTTGGAACTTGAAATAGCAGTCGTAGTAATTGAAAAACCACCAATACTACCTTCAGTAGATGTTATCTTACCAGACATATCTACATTTCCATCTCTATCTAAATGAAAATTTGAAGAACTTATTTCAATATTTCCATTTGAACCACTTATAAACTGACTACTACCACCCAATACAAATGTAGAAGAACTTACTATTAAGTTAGAACCATCCCAAGTTAATCTATTTCCATCATCATGTCCAATAGAGAATTGATAATTACTATTTGCATATCCTAAGAAAAATCCTGTTCCAGTGTTAAAATCAGTTTGTCCACCTTTTATATTACCACCAGAATTTAAAGTGATACCACCACCTGTAATTGTTGTTCCTGATATTAATCCTGTTTGTGCTTGACTTTGAGCATTTAAATTTTGTACACTTCCCAAACCAACATTATCAGCTGTTGTATTTGCATTTAATGTATTTCCAGTAGTCAATGATGTTCCACCAACTGTTACTGTTCCACCAAATGTTCCACTAGCACCAGTTAAGTCACCTTTAAAAATTACATCACCATCTGGTTGTATGTGAAATTTAGAAGAACTTATTTCAATATTTCCATTTGAACCACTTACAAATTGAGACTGGCCACCTAAGAAAAATCTTTCACCTAAAATATTAACATTTGAACCACTAAGAAAAACATTATTTGATTTTAATACAAATGCTTTAGTAGAAGAACCATCACCACCATTTACTGATTGACCAAACGATATTAAGTTATCATCATCAGCTTTAAATAAGAAACCACCACTAGCTGATATAAAAGCTTTAAACTCTGAATTATCAACTACATTTATCTGTCCACCCATACCACCATGTGCTGTACAATAGTAGTATAAAGTTGATGGTGTACTTGAAGTAACCACTATATCTACATACCCACTACCAACCGTAACACCAGTTGTATAAGCTGAACTATTACCTGAATCTGTTGAAAATCTAAATGGATGACTACCCATACTTCCATCAGAAGTATCAAATCTATATGTATAACCTGCTTGCAATTCTACTGTTGCTCTTTGGACACCATCTATATAATATCCAGCTCCTGAACCACCTGGTGCTGTGACCACATATGTCGTATCTGTTATAGTTGGTTTTCCATAAAATCCCATATATGGATAATTTAAATATAACCCATCTCCTGCTGGTGAAGCTGGTATGTCTAAAACAGAACCAGTAGCATCTGTCATAATTCTTAAAGCTGTTGATGACGATACTTCAGTAATTGTTGATACTATAGATTCTGAAACTGAACTAAATGCTCCTGAAACAGATGAACTTACTGAAGCTAATCCAGTATCAATATTACTTTGTAACGAAGCAGTTGCACTATTTAATGATGCTGTCGCGTCTCCTATTGCATTAAGTTGTGATTGTGCAGTTCCACCAGTTATATTTATTTCACCTGATATTTGTGCAGCTGATGCTGTAATTTGTCCACTTGATTTTAATATTAAATTATCATCTACATCTGAAATAGTAGTTTGTGTTACATCGAATCCACCAATTGAAGCTGATATAAATCTTGCAAAACCTTGTGAACTTATTGACGCTAATATATCACCAGAAGACGGTGTCGCGATACTATTAGCTGATAAATCACCTAAAATTGTTACATCAGAGGTAATAACACCTCCTGTTAATCTAAATTTAGAACCAGTTATACCACCATCTGCATTTAATATAAGACCACCACTAGAACTTGATATTTGAGACGAACCTATATCAAAACCACCAATACTACCTTCAGTAGATGTTATCTTACCAGACATATCTACGTTACCTTGATTGTCTAAGTGAAAATTTGAAGAACTAATTTCTATGTTTCCATTTGAACCACTTACAAACTGTCCACTACCACCTAAGAAAAATCTTTCACCGAGAATGTTTACTTTTGAACCACTAAGGAATACATTATTTGACCTTAATATAAACGATTTACTCTCGATACCATCACCATCTACTACCGTCTGTCCAAATGAAATTAGATTATCATTATCTGCTTTAAATTGAAATCCACCACTTGCAGATATAAAAGCTGTAAATTCTGAATTATCATAGAAACCCATGTAAGGATAATTTAAAAATAAACCTTCTCCACTAGGTGCAGCTGGAATATCTAACAACAACCCCTTTGAGTCTGTTATTAATTTTTCTGCTATTGATTCTGATACTGCAGTAAAAGCTCCTGAAACATTTGCTTCAACGGAAGTAATCGTGGATGCTAGAGATGCTGAGGTTGAATTAAATGCTCCTGAAACAGATGAACTTACTGAAGCTAATCCAGTATCTATACTAGATTGTAAAGAACCAGTTTCCGCATTTAATGCAGCTAATTGGTCTGCTACTGCACCACCACCTAAAATATTTATAGCTCCTTCTACAGTTAAAGTACTACCATCCCAAACTAACTTATCACCTAAACTAAATTTACTACCACTATCTACATAAAATCCTGTGTTTGAGTTTCCATGTGTTCCCACACCATTATATAGTTTACCAGATTCCATTTCTATACCACCGATAGAACCCGTATTAGCTACTATACCACCCTCTAGAAAAACATTTTGACTATATAAACCAAACCCAGCAGCTGCAGGATCTGTCCCATGCAATCTTGTTGTACTCAATCCACTCAAGTCTCCTAAACGAGCTTTTAAATCTACATCATAAACTCCACTGCCAGTTCTTTCAACTATGTCTATATATGGAGTTGTGGTATCACTTGGATTTGCATTTAATCTTATGTAACCAGTTCCAATTCTACCAGTTGAAGCAAATACTTGACCTGGTGCATATGATTGTGATACACTTGAAAGGTCACCGAGAAAACTATTATCTCCTGCACTACCACTGCGATATCCACGTACCACAAAAAGTTTACCAGCAAAATTTGTATTACTTGATGGTTCATCTCTTGATGCACTTTGTACTAAAATATATTCTGTTGAAAATCCTGTAGGAGATATTTTCTTTGCAACTAATATTTCACCATCATTATTATAACTACCAGTAAATCCTGTGACATTTACAACACTCATCGTAGTCGCTGATGCTGATATTGCTAATGAGCCAGTAAGTGCAGTTGAGTTTGCAACATACAATTGACCACCAACTGCATTTACAGTTTCTTTTTCAAAAACCGCTGTAGAAAGAGTTCCTCTAATTTTTACATTTTCAAATTCAGCAGAACCATTATTAGCAGAATCCAACCTGAACCCTTTAACTCCTGTTGCAAAGTCATTAGTCTCTATAACACCCGAACTTCTTAAAGTTAAATTAGAACCAACTATAGTATCAGAACCTAATGTCCAACCACCAACTGTTCCACTAGTAGCTTTCAAAACACCAGCTTTAGTAACACTAAATGGAGCTGAAGCAAATGTTCCGTGACCTAACTGAAGCCCAACGTCTCCATCTACTACAAAAATATCTGTCCCACTACCAAGAGTTATAGATTTTCCACTTGGACTTAATGTAAAATTTGTTGCAGTTAAATCATCACTACTTAAAGTAAATCCACCAACTGTTCCTGATTGTGCTTTTAGAACACCAGCTTTAGTAACACTAAATGGAGCTGAAGCAAATGCACTGTTACCAAGGTGTATTCCAACATCACCATCTGCTACAAATATATTATTTCCTGTTCCAATACTAATTGTTCTATTAGCTGCGTCTAATGTAAAGTTTGTAGCAGTTAACGTGTCACCACTTACGGTAAACCCAGCTATCTGTCCACTTGTTGCAGTGATTTTACCAGTTATTTGAGCATTGGAAGCTGTAATCTGTCCAGTTGCACCCTTTAGTCTCAATGCATCAGAACCACCAGCTGAATTAGCTAAATCAGTTCCTATTGTAAATCCACCAATTTCACCTGTCTGTGCTGTTATCTTACCACTTAAATCAACATTACTAGCTGTAACATTACCAGTATGATCTACTTTAAATGCACTAGAACTAATAAATATATTTTGACTAGAATCATTTATCTCGACACCAGTTGTAGAAATACTATGGTCATCGATTGTGTAGCCACCTATCTCTCCACTTGTAGCTGTTATCTTACCTGATAAATCAACGTTACTTGCAGTAACATTTCCAAAATGGTCTACCTTAAATGCACTAGAACTTATAAAAATTTGTTGAGTGGAGTCATTTATTTCAACACCAGTCGTGGATATACTGTGGTCGTCAATTGTGTAACCACCTATCTCTCCACTTGTAGCAGTAAGTTTACCACTCAAGTCAACATTACTAGCTGTAACATTACCAGCATGATCTACTTTAAAAGCACTTGAACTAATAAATATGTTTTGAGTAGAATCATTTATTTCGACACCACTTGTAGTTATACTATGTTCATCTATTGTATAACCACCAATTTCACCACTAGTTGCTGTGATTTTACCAGAAAGGTCTACATTACTTGCAGTTACATTTCCTGTGTGGTCAACCTTGAAAGCACTCGAGCTTATAAATATTTGTTGAGTGGAGTCATTTATTTCAACTCCCGTTGTAGTTAAACTATGATTATCAATAGTATAACCACCAATTTCACCACTAACTGCTGTAACATTTCCACTTAGGTCAATATTACTAGCTGTAACATTTCCTTGATGGTCTACTTTGAATGCACTAGAACTTAAAAATAAATCTTGTGATGAATCACCAATCGAAGCTCCAGTTGTCGATATTGTACTAGCACCTATGGTGAAACCACCAACTGTACCACCATTAAATAATACAGACGAACCTGTTATTTGTCCACTTGATTTTAATATTAAATTATTATTTGAACTACTAACTGTTGTTGCGGAAATACCAAATCCACCAATGTCACCTGCTGTTGCGTTTATCGTACCCGCAACTATTACATCTCCTGTATTTGTTAGATGGAAGTTACTAGAACTTATTTCTATGTTTCCGTTACTACCACTTACAAACTGTGAATTACCACCTAAGAAAAATCTTGGTGCCTCTAATATAATATTACTACCACTTGCTTTTAAAGTATCTGTTTTGATATCAATACCATCATCGAATATAAAATAGTTAGTAGCATCTTTTACAAATTCTGCTTGTGGATTTGTTCCATCCATACCAATAAGAATACCAGCTCCACTACTTCCCTCATCACTAAAAGTGTCCTTATCTCCCATAGCTATAAAATTATCAGTACCACCACCTTGAAATAATATAGGATTGGAAGAACCTAAAACAATTTTTTCATTTGTAGAATCTATAATAACATTTGCAGATTTTATTTCATCAGTATCTATTGTAAATCCACCGATTGTTCCACCATCTAATAATACAGAAGAACCTGTTATATCACCACTAGCTTTAATGTTAAAATTAGATGCAGAAATAAATAGTTCATTTCCTGTTGCAGAACCACTTATAAAAAAATTAGGATTATTACTTAGCACATTATCAGTAATATCAAATGCTGCTATTTTACCACCAGTAAATAAAACGTTTGAACCAGTTATTTGTCCGCTATCTTTAAATTTTAATACTTCACCTACTGCTACTTGACCTGAACTTACTGCTAGTCCACCAACATCACCACCAGATAATTGTAAAGCTGAAGCTGTTACTTGTCCACCAGCAGATACTTTGAATCCACTTGAAGATATAAAAGATACAGGATCGTTGACATTTGTAGATGAAGATATTTCATATGCAGTTCCTGAACTTAATTTTGTATCACCTATTGTCAACCCACCAATTGTACCACCGATAGCTGTTATTGTACCAGCCATTACGACATCACCATCAGGTTGTAAATGAAAATTTGATGAACTTATTTCTATATTACCCTCAGAACCACTTACAAACTGAGATGGACTTCCTAAAAAGAAAGCTGACGAGCTTATACTAGTATTTGTACCATCAAATTTAAAATGTCCACCAGCAGCATTACCAACTAAAAAGTGGTTATTACTACCTTGCATGTAGATACCTTTATTAGTTCCTGTTATACCAGTTGGTAGAGTACTACCCATCCTAATAAAACCACCTTGACTAGAACTTATGAATAATTCATTAGCACTTAATTTAAATACGTCAACGTCTATTTCTGCAATAGATGCTGTAACATCAAAACTATCAGATTTAATACTTACACCTGTATTATCAGCGTGAATATATGAACCAGCTGAACCAACTGCAAATTTAAATTGACCATCAGAATCTACACCTACTCGTAATCCACCTTCTAAATCACCTTTATTAAATGTAGAACCACTACCTATAGATATTATGGTATCAGCTGAACTCATTGTAATTGAACTGTCACCCGTTCCTGCTGTTAACGAACCAGCTTTTATATCAAAACCACCGACATCACCACTAGTAGCACTAATTGAACCACCTAAGTCTATATTACTTGCAGTAATATTTCCAAAGTGATCTACTTTAAATGCACTAGAACTTATAAACAAATCTTCATCTGAATTTCCAAGTGTTACACCTGTAGTAGATATGGTAGTACTTGCAAGATCGAAACCACCAATAGTACCACCAACTGCATTAATCTCACCTGACATTGTGACATCACCTGCAGGGCTCAATTCAAAGTTAGAAGATGATATTTGTAAATTACCGTTTGAACCACTAATAAAATTAGCTGGGGATTGTTTTTTACCAAAGAAAAATGTTGATGTTTTTACATCAAACAAAGATGGGTTTGTTCTAAATTTTAAATAACTTTCATCATCACCAGTAGTACCATCATGTATTTCTATTCCCGCTCCCTCATAATTGTCTGGAGAGTTAGGTAGAACAGAACCACTAAAAATCATGAAACCACCTTTACCACCTAATGAAGCACTCTCAAATCCTTCATATCCAACCGACCTAACAAACGCTGAATTTACACCAGCTGCTTCAATACCAGAATCAATTGCATTGCCCATAAATAATGAGCCAGTAAGTAAGTTACCATCTCCATCTATTACTAATGCAGAACCGGATATTGGTACATCTTGTAATATTGTAACAGTTTCTGCGACGTTATTATTTACATCGAAGTATTCTATTAAAAAATCAAACCTATCAGGTCTGATTGATCTAGGTATTGGAACTTTTAAATCAAATGTATCAGGTGAAAATCCAGTATCCATTGCTGGTCTAAGAGATATATCACTTATAAACCATTCACCTGATTCAGCTCGTATCTGTAAAATTGTATCTGTGTTTACAGTTCTATCTAAATTAAATTTTGGTTTAAAAGTATGTTCTATGGTTTCAAAATTTTGTATACCAGCTATGTCTTCATCTAATTGTAAAACTACTGGTTCACCTGTTGCGTCGTCTGTTAATTCAAACCCAAAATGTGTATGTGATTTTTCAATTTGTGATGTATTTAGATTAGAACCAGATAAATGAAAGTATAGTTTACCAACTCTACGTATTGTATTGGTTTCATCTGTAATTTTAGAAGTTAGTTGTCCTTTAACTTTTGCAGACAAAGTATATGCTACATTTTTTCTAAGGGTAAATGCTCTTAGTGGTTTTGTCTCCACAACAACACTTTGTTTTAATCCTAATGTTGAACCACTTACATACATAGAATCAATAAAATTACTACCAGTATGTGAAGTTTGGACACCACTACCCTTAGTGCCATTGTCTATAGAAAAATTATTCCAATATGTGTTTATATGACTTTGGTTTATAAAATAACCAGTTCGTAGTACACCAGATGAAGAATCTTTATCAACTAAAAGTTCGGGTGACTCTACTATTGAATCTGTTAATACTGTAAAATCCGAACCACCAGCTTCACTTTTACCATGTACTCTAATTCTATAAATATCACCAGAAAATGTCCTCATGTCATTTATTGTTAATTCTAACAATGAATCAAAATTTACAGCAGATTTAGATGGTGTGATATTTGTTGCATTAAAAGATGCAGTCATAGGAGTATTTGAAAAATCTTCTATAATAACTTCTTTAATATCCGTTCCTCTTGGAACACTACCAGTTGGTCTTGGTACTAATGGTATTTCTTCTGGTATGATTGTGTTCTCATCTACTACTTCTAATATTTTAGTTTTAAATTTAGGAACATTGACTACTTCTGTTTTCAATCTATTAGTAACTGGATCTGTCTTTTTTAACGTAACTGTACGTGCTGGAATTTCTATAAATCCACCCTGCATGTCAGCTTTAAAAATAGGAGAATTGGACTTTAATTTAAATTTTGGTTCTTCCTTTGAAGCAAATACTGTAGATATTCCTCTTCTTTTTATTATTGCTGGTGTTTTACCTCGCAATCCAGTTTTATACTTATACTCATCTTTAAATCTTCTTAAATCTTTAAAGGTATCGGATATCTCTTTTGGAGCTGCTTCTTTTTCTAAACTACCAGACTCTATTTCTACAATTTTACCTTTTAAATCAGAACGTGGTATACCAGATATATTAGATGTAACTATTGACTGACTTACAGGAGATAGTATTGTTTTAGCTTGAACTATTTCTTTAAATTCTGTTGTTGGATTTTTAAAAAATCTTATTGGTTGTATATTTACTGCTGTTGATAAATCTACATTTATAGTTTGTTGATACCTAACATTGTATGCATTACTAAACTCTCTTGGTACATCAACTACATTAGGATTTAATTCACCTAATAACGTTAAGGTTGCTAATCCAGCTACGTTTATGGGTGGGGAATAAACTTCAATAGTTACATATCTATATGGAACATACGGTGGTACTTCTTCTCCAATAAAATCTACTGGTGTTAAGAATATAGTGTTACCTTCAGCATCAAGTAACTCCATTTTTAATTCTACACCAGGATTTAAAAAATCAGAACCAAATAGTTTAAAAGCGTACCTACCTTGTGTTATAGTTGTAGGTACATCCTGTACATTAAAGTACTGATTATTTGTATCTTCTATATAGACATCAACGGTATCTAAATTTTGTAGTGTTATTCTTTTTGGAAGAAATCCCATTAAATAATTCCCTATAATAATATACTTATAAATATCACTATTAGAAATTTATTAAAAAATAGTATTTAAAAAGTAATTAAAAAGTAGGTATTTTATATTTATAAGTATGAATGATAAATTTGTAAACATAAAAATACGAAAAGAGTATCGTGATATGATTAAGGAATATTCAAAGAGTCATGGATATAAGATGTATGCTTTAATAGAAACACTTATACAGGAGAAGTGTACTAAGAAGATATTATATTCTAATCAAAAATAATATTACTATGTGAACCATCTTTTTTAACTTCTAAAAGAGTATCAACTGCATCTCTCATAGAATCTATATGAGATACTATTAGTGAGAATTGAAACTGAGTTTTAAGATATTGAAACAATCCATATACTGAATTAATATTATCACTATCCATCGTACCCCAACCTTCATCGATAGCTAAGAAGTTAGAACGTGGTAAACTAGATACGTTTATTAGACTAGCACGAATAGCTAGAGATGATATAAATCTTTCCATACCACTTGATAATTCTAATGGCCACACCTTATCATCATCATATACGATATGGGTATCAATCTGTTTACCATCCATATTAAATACAATATTAAAATCAACTATCTGTGAAAGGATATCGTTTACAGCACCTTCAACAGTCGGAAGTGATTTACTAATTAAGTCATACGGAACACCATCACGTTTAATAGCTTCTAATAAATATTGATACGCTTGATGGTCACCCTCAAGTTTTTCTACCTTACTAATATTGTCATTAATTTGTTTTTCATTTGTTTTTAAAACTTGAATATTACCATATAAAGTAGTAAGTTTTTTAGTCAACATATCTAACTGATAATCTAAATCATCATTTTGATTTTGTAAATTATCTATTTCGGCTTCTATCTGAGAATTAAATACCATATCATTTTCTTGGGTATGATATTTTTGTATTTCTGTATTTACAGAATTTAATTGATTAAATACGTTATTACGTTTTTCTTCTAATAAACTAAATTGAGATGTAGCATGTGATTCTTGTATATTAAGGCTACTTAACTTTTCTGCTAAACCATCTAAATCATTTTTATAAGCACGAACCTTAAACATTTTTTGGATTCTAGTTTCCATCTTTTGTTTTTTAGTAACATATTGTTGAGCTAATATCTTATCTTTGTCTAAGTACTTTTGAGTTTCTATAGCATCTAAGGTAAATGGATTACTCATACAATCATCACAATTTTCGTCATATGTTAGATTGCCGAGTTTTTCAATCTTATCTAATTTAGTTCTAACTTCAATTTTTAGTTTATCTATTTCTATTTGAAATAAATCTCTTTCTTCTTCAAGTTTTTCTAACTTAGCATAATTGTCACTTACGTTATCTTTTTCATACTGAGATATCTTAGAATTTAAATTCTTTTTCTCTAATGCAAAAGTCTTTACGTGTGTTTTAGTGTTTCCTAAATCAGTATCTACATTGTATAGAATAGTATTTAGTTTTTTCTTTTCACCTTCAAGTACTTTAATATCACGAACACTATTGTCAACTGCTTTTAAACGTTTGGTTTCATCTTTCATACTATCCATAACTTGACGAATTTGTTTTTTTAAACCACGTTCATCTTTCTTAAAACCTTTTTGTTCATCTTCAAGTAAAACTAACTCATCAGTTATTTGAGCTAACTCATCACCATAACCAGATTTTTTAAAATTACTCAATAGAGTATGAACTTCCTTTATATCTTCAGAAGCTTGTTGGTATAATCTATCAAATATTTTCAATCCCATAAATTGAGATAGTAACTCTTTACGTTCTTTTTGAGTCTTATCAATAAATACAGTTGTATCATTTTGAGAGCTCATTGAAGTTAAGATAAAATCATCATACGAACCAATAACTTTTTTAATATTGTTTTGAGTTGTTCTTCGTTGGTCACCATTTAAACTCACACGTTCACCAGTCTCGTCAATTAAGTAAAACTCAACATCAACTTTAACGTGACCTGTTCTAAGATTCTTTTTACCTTTTTTCTCAATAAAATAATCTATATTATCTATCTCAAAATTAACCTTACAGCTCATTGTAGATTTTGAATTGTTAATAACATTATCAGCTTTGTAAGCACGAGATGATGTATCAAATAAACAAAAACATAGTGAATCTAATAAAGATGATTTACCAGTAGCATTGGGTGCAAATAGTCCGACAATACCATTTAACTTAGTAAAGTCAACTACATTATCTTCCCCATATGAAAACATATTTGAGAACTCAAATTTCTTTAACTTCCAATCTATGTTTAATTGTACATCTGAATCTGGTATTGTAGCATTTACATCAGTAAGTATATTCTTAATCTTAATCATAGTTTCGTCTTCAACTAGATAATTATTATTAAGATATTCACTAATTAATTTAAATTGGTAATCAACATTATTAACATCTCCAATATTAATTTTATTATTACGAACTTTTTCCGTACCCAATCCATCAACTCTAGATATAACTGATTCTTGTATATTACCCATCTTTTGAATCTTAGTCATTAATTTTTTTAATTCAGATGGCTTTGTGTTTGAAACCCTAACTCGTATTCTAGGTTTCTTAGGTAGGTCTGATAAATCTGGTAGAATATTATTATCTATATTAATTGTATAGTAACCATAATCATTTGGTATCTCTATGTATTCAGATGTACGAGTTGGTACATCCCATAACAAATAACCCTTACCAATATCTTCACCATGATTTTGCTGAACTAACGAACCACAATAAGAAATAGTTTCTTCTTTATTAATATGTTGACGCTTATGGATATCACCAAGTAATCCCATATCGTAACCTTTGAAACGAGTAATCTTTACATCAGATGGTAAACTAAATCCTAAATCTGTTTCACATTTGTCTACAGTTCCATGAAATAAAACTACTTTAGTTCTATCACCAGGTACATCTTTAGCTTTAATATAATCTTTTTCTTTATCCCAAACATCCCATACAATAAAATCTGTATCAGCACAAGTATAAACACCTGTTCTTTTTAGATAGTGTAGATTTGGATGATTTAAATTTTCTACAATGGGAGTTAAACAATCCATTCTATTTAGGTTATTTAAATTACAATCGTGATTACCAGCTATAATAATAGTAGGCACGATATCAGATAGGTTTTTGAACAACCTAGATAATTGGTCTATAAGTTCTGGTGACATATCTGTTTTAGAATGAGCTATATCTCCACCTATATACGCAACAG
>Ga0209193_1000818_pt1 | contig 18142 bp, 16 predicted proteins | sample COGITO_mtgs_1003_FD_185515 | JGI IMG/M metagenome (GOLD analysis project Ga0209193, IMG submission 185515) | Pelagic marine microbial communities from North Sea - COGITO_mtgs_100330 (SPAdes) (version 2) | ecosystem: Environmental > Aquatic > Marine > Epipelagic ... | reverse complement strand
GGCCTGGCCGTTTCAGGAGCTTATTGGGTTGTAGCCCGCTTGCACTCCTCGCTGATGCTTGTCGTCCGCTCGTAGCCCGCTTGCACTCCTCGCTGATGCTTGTCGTCCGCTCGTAGCCCGCTTGCGAATGGCTCTGTGGCGGATTGCGGCGGGGGGAGTTCATCACCGGGACGGTCATGCCACGTGGACTGGTTGTTACTTAAACTTAAACTGAGAACTTCAACTGCCACGAAGTGGCTGCCATCAAGATTGGACATTGGCTGTGGATTAATATATGAGGTGGGCATGAATGACATGCTGGTAAACCTCTACGAGCTGCCCGATGCGGGTGAGATATATGTAGGGGTAGAGGAACAGGGGATTACCTTGCGTCGTGCCCGGGCTTACGAGCGGCATATTGTGGCGGCGTGGGCGGCGGAGCATTTTTCTCCGAAGTGGGAGAGTGAGGTGAAGGTGGCTTTGTCACGCCAGCCAGTGAGCTGTTATATTGCCACAAGGGATAAAGAAATTTTGGGTTTTGCCTGTTATGAGACGACTGCGCGCGGGTTTTTCGGGCCGACGGGCGTGGGTGAGGGTGCACGTGGCACTGGCATTGGTAAGGCCTTGCTTTTTAAGTGTCTTGAGGGTCTCAAGGATCTTGGTCATGTTTACGGTGTGATCGGAGGTGTGGGGCCGAAGGAATATTATCAGAAGGCCTGTGGTGCGGTGGAAATTGAGGGCAGTGATCCAGGAGTTTATCGTGACATTTTGCCGGATTAGGTTGGTGTTTTTGATTATCTAGAAGAATTTCATCCCGTGCAGGACCCTAAGTATGTTAAGGCGGCGTTTAGCCGAATCGCGGATCGTTACGTGCTGACCAACCATGTGCTCAGCCTGGGCACTGATATCTTGTGGCGTAAGAAGGTCGGCAGGATTGTCGCGGGCTGGCAGCCAGAGAGCATTCTGGATGTGGCCACGGGCACGGGGGATTTGGCTCTGGAGCTGCAGGTGGCATGCCCTGACGCGCGGGTGACCGGTTCTGATTTCTGTGAAGAGATGCTGGCCTATGCCGCTGAGGGTGGGGTCAATGAGACCATTGTGGCGGATGCCTTGGCGATGCCATTTGAGGATGATTCTTATGACGTGCTGACGGTGGCCTTTGGCTTGCGTAATATGGCGGACTGGCCGAGTGCTCTCAAGGAAATGCGCCGTGTGCTCAAGCCGGGAGGGCGCTTGCTAATACTCGATTTCTCTCTGCCGACCGGGATTCTACGCGGTCCGTATCGTTTTTATCTCAATAAGGTACTGCCGAAGATTGCGGGGCTGATCACCGGCGAGGGAGATGCCTACGAGTATCTTGCCGGTACCATTGAGCAGTTTCCCAGTGGTAAGGATATGTGCGCGCTGATCGAGACTGCCGGTTTCACAAGTGCAGAAGCGCAGCCTTTGACCTTCGGCGTGGCGAGTGTGTATACTGCCACAGCATGATGATATATTGCGTTGCGCAGCTGGTGTTTGTTGCTTAGTTTCTCCGCATGTCGATTCAGCAGTTTGCCAATCAGTTTGTCTGTGACCTTGTGGCCTATGAGCCGGGGAAACCTATCGAAGAAACCGCCCGTGAGCTGGGTCTGGATCCTGAGACGATTGTTAAGCTGGCATCCAACGAGAACCCGCTAGGGCCAGCGCCAGCGGCGATCGAGGCGATGAAGAGCGAGGCAGCAGGGGTGCACATCTATCCTGATGGCGGCGGCTACAAGCTGAGGCAAGCCTTGGCGGATCATCATGGCTTGGGCTTGGAGAATGTTGTGCTGGGCAATGGATCAAACGAGATCATTGAGCTGCTGTGCCATTGTTTTCTCAATCCCAAGGCGGAGCTGATCGCTGCGGAGCACGCCTTTGTGGTTTATAAGCTGATGGCGACGTTGTTTGGGGCCAAGTATGTTGAGGTGGCGGATCCTGATTTCATTCACGATCTTGAGGGCATGGCGGATGCTATTACTGAGGACACACGTTTGGTCTTCATTGCCAACCCGAATAATCCTACGGGCACGATGGTGAACCAAGAGGCGTTGGATCGTTTCATGGATCGTCTGCCAGATCATGTGGTGGCCGTGCTTGATGAGGCGTATTATGAATTTCTAGATGATGCTCCCGATACGGTGAAGTATGTCCGTGAAGGGCGCAATGTCTGTGTGCTGCGCACGTTCTCTAAGGCCTATGGTTTGGCTGGCTTGCGTATTGGTTACGGCTTGGCCTCACCGCAGGTGGCGGCAATTTTACAAAAGGCACGACAGCCGTTTAATGCTAACGCGATGGCGCAAGCTGCGGCTCTTGCTGCTATGAATGACAGCGAGCACGTGGCGAAAACAATGCAAACAAATCGCGAGGGTTTAGCTTATTACGAGCAGGCGTTTGCGGCGCGAGGGCTTGAGTATGTCCCGAGTGCGGCGAACTTTGTGCTGGTGAAGGTGGGCGATGGTGATGATCTGTTTGCCAAGATGCTGCGCAAGGGTGTCATTGTGCGTGCCATGAGTGGCTACAAACTGCCGGAGTGGGTGCGTATTTCGATCGGCACGATGCCTGAGAATGAGCGCTGTATCGAGGTGCTCGATGAGGTGCTGGCTCTGCGCGGATAAGTCGCAGCGGGTGGGTAATCATGCTGACAGGTGAGTATGAAGGTGGGTATGCATGATTGACACCAGAGTGCGTATGTTTATGGTTATGTCGCTAATTACTGAGCTTGATCATGAGTGATTCAACAAAGCCAACCAAGGCATCATTCTCCTGCAAATACTGCCAGAAGAATATCCAAATTCCTTATGGGCTCTCCGTTATAACGGCTCCTTGCCCTTATTGTGGTAAGGAGGTCACTTCCCCGGATTTTGACAAAGAGGAAGCCGCTGAGCCCGAGGCTTCGGCGGCCAGGAAGACGGATGGGACTAATGAGGCTGATAAGGTGGAGCCGGTGCAGACAAGCACAGGGTCTACTGTCAAAGCGCCAGTTCTGGTGACGGGCGCGGCTGCTTCTATCAAGAAGACCAGCGATCTTCCCGATCCTAACAAGGAGGCCAACGAGAAGCTTGGTGAGGATGAAGAGGTTTTAGAAAAGAGCAAGGAGGCGCGGTTGATTTGGATGGTGTTGCTGGTGCTTTTATTGGTGATTGGCGGGCTGGCGATTTGGTTGACTAGCTCGGGGGGGAATCAAGCTGCTGTTGCTCAAGCGCAGGCCGATGAAGATGCAGGTCCCTCAGCCGAGGAGCTGAAAAAAGAGTGGCGGACAGGGGGCTGGAAGCAGGAGGCAAGTAATGTGCTCATCGGCTTCATGAGTGCAAAGTCAGCTGAGGAGAAAATGAAGTATGCGATTACCAATGACGGGGTGCAGGAAGATCTTCAGCAATTCTATCCAGCAGGTAGTGATGACTCGGATACGCCTGCTGAGTTTTTTGCGCATCGCTCTGGCTCTGAACAAGATCACGAGCGCGGTATTTTCAGGATGCAGTATCGCCAGCCCGGGCAGGTTGAGATCAAAGATTATTTTGCTCCGATTGGGTCCTTGGACAAAATAATGGGAATGAAAGAGGCAACGCTCATTGATATGGCGTATGCGATCAATAAAAGGAATGTGTCTGTGCCGATTAGCATTATGGCATTTTTCAAAGAGACGGAGGCAGGCTTAAAGCTTGATGCCTCTGTTTTTATGCAGGGCAAGTTCCGAACGTTCCGCTCTTTTGTCAATTACCCGAAGCCAGGGGGTAAAAAAATATTTCGTGTCACGATCAGTGAGTCTATCGACCATGAGCTGCGAGATAATAAGCAGTACCGCACCTACCGAATCGAAGATTTTGCCTATCCAGAAGAGCATGTGAATGTCTCTGTGAAGGTTAATTCTGAGGTGGGTAAGATTCTATCTGCCCTCAATTGGAGAGGGACGGACCGGGACTACCAAGCGCGCACCGCTACCCTCGAGCTAGGGTGGAGCAAGGCAAAGCCGGTGAGTTTGCAGGTGGAGCGCTTGATATGCTGGGAGTTTCTGGGTGTGGGTGGTGAGATTGGTAATAGCGCAGAGGATGCTGATTCCGATGAAGTTACTAAGGTGCCGCAAACAAGCGATAAGTAATGGCGGTGGAAACAACGGTAGCGGCCATTGCATCCCCCCCTGGTATGGGTGCGGTAGGTATGATTCGTGTCAGTGGACCGGAGGCTTTTTCATGTGTTAGTGATTGTCTTCCCAAGGGCCAGGATGCCGGTCAATTTGCGGAGCGCTACGCTAAGCTCACGAGGATTGTGGATGCTAATGGTGAGACTGTTGATGAGGTGTTGATCACCTGCTTTCACGGTCCGAGGAGTTACACGGGTGAAGATACGGTGGAGATAGCGTGTCATGGTGGCGTGCTGGTGATGCGGCGTGTGCTGCAGGGCTTGCTTGATGTGGGCATAGAGCCAGCTGGTGCTGGCGAGTTTAGTCAGCGGGCATTCATGAATGGTAAGATGGACCTGACACAGGCGGAGGCGGTGATGGATTTGATCTCTGCTCAGACAGATCTAGCGCTGCGCGCTGCGCACGAACAGCTGCAGGGCACTCTGGGCGATGAATCGGAAGCGATACGTGAGGAGATCCTCGGTATAGCAGCCCATATTGAGGCATACATTGATTTTCCAGAGGAGGATATCGATACGGATACCGGCGCGGCTTTACTCGGGCGCTTGGGTGCGGTGGCTGATAGCATTAGCCGGTTATTGCAAACTGCGGAGCAGGGGAGGATTTTGCGGGAAGGGGTCAGGACGGTGATTTTTGGCGCACCCAATGCGGGCAAGTCGAGCTTGCTCAATAAGCTGCTAGGATACGAGCGTGCCATTGTCAGTGATATTGAGGGCACGACCCGCGATACCGTCGAGGAGGTGGTTAATCTGCAGGGCATCCCGGTGCGTCTGATCGATACTGCGGGTATGCGTGAGTCTGAGGATGTGGTGGAGGCTCAAGGGGTGCAAAGGACACGTGATCAAGTTGAAACGGCAGATCTTATTTTGGAGGTGGTTGATGGAACGCAGCCGCTAGTACATCACCTGGGTGATGATGAGCTAAGTGGCAGGCACCATCTTTTAGTGATTAATAAATCAGACCTGAGGGAGCATGCAGACTGGGCGGAGCAGCAAGGTGTGCGCATCTCTTGCATGGCGGGAGAAGGTCTTGATGAACTCAGCAATGTGATTGCGGCTGAGCTATCGATGGGCACGGGTGAATGGGGTGGCCATGCGGTGGCCATTAATGCCCGACATCAGGCATGCCTTAAACGTGCTCAGGCGGCTCTTGCTTCCGCTCAAGCAACATTGCAGGAGGGCATGGGGGCAGAGTTTGTCTCTATCGAGCTGCGCGATGCGATGGAGGCGATCGGGGAGATTGCCGGAAGGATCGATACTGAGGAGCTACTCGGTGAGATCTTCAGCAGCTTTTGTATTGGTAAGTAGCCTGTGCAGGCGTGCGCGGCGGCATGTCCAGTCCCTGCTTATTTCTCTTTGTTTTTATCAAAGAAGATTTTGATGTCGGCTTCTTTAGTGCCAAGAAGTTCTTGGGCTCTAATCAGAGCATCTCGGGTGGAGATGTTTGGGTTTTCACTGAAGTACATGAACAGATTGGTCTCACCTTGGGTGCGGTCACAGCCTGCTTGTAGGGTTTCTAAGACACCGGATTTTTTCAGCACTTCATAGACCTCACGGGTGGCACCTGAAATCAGTACGTGAACTCCTTTCTTGCGGGTGTGCTTGATCAGGTCGTCGAGTGCCAGCACGCTGGTAGCATCAAGGTGACGCGCGTTCTTGAGCCGGAGAATGATGACCTTGAGGTTTTCGTTTGCGATGGTTTGCTGAACCTGTGTGCGGAAGAGGTCGGCGGCACCAAAGAAGAGGTCGCCCTCAACGTGCACGATTGAGATGGAGGGGATTTGGCGTTTATCTTTTTTGTTGAGCTCGCGTAAGTCACCGTCGTCACTCATTTCATATTCGACGAGGTGGGGTTTGGAGGCTTTGCGCAGGAAGAGGGTGATAGAGAGGCCAACACCTATAAAAATGGCGTAATCAAGACGTGTCAGTAAGGTAGCCGCAAAGGTGGTGATGATAACGAGTGCGTCATCGGGGGTTGAACGTAGGCAGATGCGGATATTTTTCCAGTTGAAGAGTGAGATGGCGATGCCGATGACGAGTGCCGCCAGAGAGGTTTTGGGGATGTTCTCAACAATGGGAAGCTTCACCAGGGCGAAGAATCCCAAGAGGCAGAGGATGCCGCAAAATATCGATGAGAGACGTGACTTAGAGTGTGACTCGTAGTTGAGCGCTGAGCGGGTCAGTGAACCCGATGCGGGCATGGCTGCAACGAGTGAGGTGGCAATGTTGGCCATGCCTACCGATAACATGTCTTGGTTGACGTCGGTCTGGCCTCCGGAGCGACTGGCGAGTGATTTCGACATGACGGTGTTCTCTAAGGAGGCGAGGAATGCGATGGCAAAGGCGACGCCCATGAGCGCGGAAATATCATTCCAGTTAAAGTTAGGTAAGGCGGGGGAGAGGGCATCAAGCTTAAAGGCGCTGAAGGTCTCTAGGGATTCAAAGCCAGGAACCCACATACGCAGCATCCAGCCGGCGAGGGCCGAGATGGTTAGGCTGATGGCGAAGTTGGGCAGTGCGGGTATTTTTTTCTGAAGGATGAGGTAAAGAAGCAGGGTGGCTCCACCGAGGATGACGGGCTGGAGTTGGTAGCTTTGCCAGAGGCCGGTCATCTTCTCGGCAATGCTAAAAAAGGTGCTGGCGGCATAGCCGTCGTTCATGGCCTCTGCGATGCCTAGCAGATGCTTGAGCTGATTGGTAAGGATGAGCAGGGCGGCTCCTGTAATGTAGCCTACGAGCACGCTGCGGCTGACGTATTGGAGTAGGTCGGCAACTTTAAAAAGGGCACCGAGAACGGACATGATGCCAACCATGATGACGAGTAGAGGCATGTATGCCTCGGGGGATTTCTCGAGGGTTCCCGCTGACACGGCAAAGAAACTGAACACCATGAAGGAGGTGGCATTGGTGGGGCCGAGGATGGTGTGTCGCGAGCTTGAGAATATGGGGGCGACGATGGCGGCTAAGGAGGAGCAGATAATGCCATAGTAGATAGGCAGGTCTGCGATTGCAGCATAAGCCATGCCTTGGGGGAGGGCGAGCAGTGCGACATTGAGCGCAGCCTTGATGTCATAGCCGAATTTATCGCTGTTGTATGCTGATAGGGTTTTCCGAATCGGAAACCAGTCAAGTCCATTGCCGCGAGCAATTCTGAGTGTTTCGCGTTTGACCTTACGCAGTGTCACTTTGAAAAAACGTATCATGCTTGGTTATTTTCTGCGGGCTTTGATGAACAAAATAATGCCAAGTGCGAGGCATGTAACATTAGGCAACCAATAGAGTAGCAGCGCTGTGTTGCCTGGCTTTTTCTCAAATGAATCAGCGACCATAAAAAAGAGAAAGTAGCAAAGTCCAACGAGGATGCTGATGGCAAGCCCTGTGGAAGTCTCTTTTCGTCTAGCCTGAATGCCGAGAGGAACAGCCACCATGGAAAGGGCTAGGCATGCCATGGAGAATGCGTAGCGGCGATGAATCTCATTATTGAATCCATAACGCTTCGAGTCATCCATGTCGGACGTTTCTGCAAGTGCCTGACGTATCTGAGCATTTGTCATGATGCTGGCTTTTTGCTTTTTCTTGCGGTCGGCGGCGAAATCAAAAAGTAGTGGCTCCTGCTCGCCGATGAAGGCGAGCTCACGTTTGCCACTAGGGCTACGTACTTCCATGTAGGCGTCTGTCAGGTGAAGCCGGATTTGCTTGGATTCCTCAATGATTTTCAGCTTGGCTTCTCGTGCGTAGACACTCGCTGTTGGAAATCCAGTTTCGTTTTCTTGGTCGAGTGCGTAGAGATGCATGCCCTGGAGCACGTTGCCCTGACGTCCTTCAACAAAGATTTTTTGGTCCTGAAATCGAGTTTGCACAACGCCCGGATCAAGCATGGCATTCGGGTTTGCTTTGACGGCTTCATACAGGACGAATTTCATCTCGTCCTTCGCCTTGGGTGCCATGCTGATATTGAGCCACAAGCAGAGACCGCACAGCAAGGCTGCGATGGTATAGACGGGCATGGCGACTCTCAGCAGGCTCAGACCTGCCATGCGCATACTTACGAGCTCATTTTCCGCAGATAACCGGCCAAATACCAAGAGGACGGCAACTAAGAACCCCCACGGGATGGTGTAAATGAGTGAGAATGGCAGCACGCTAAAAATGAAGCGAAGCACGAGTGCTGGCGATGCGTGTTCCTCGACGAGTAATGGGCGCAGTTCTTTAAACAGGTTGCCCATCACCAGCAAGACGCTGAGGACGATGACACCAAAGACCGTAGCGGCAGCAATTTGCTTACCGATGTAGCGATCCATGAGGCGTAACATGGAAAACATTTTGTCCACAAAAACGAAGACTGTCCAGAATCGACTGTTATCAGGCGAGGATTATACCACGAAAAAATTACCTGCTCTGAAGTGACTTCGGCTTGCCGAGGATTTCAGTAAGGATGATCGCTTGACGAGTGGACTGTGGGTTAGACAGTAAGGCGCGCACGTAGCTTTGTGGGCTCGGCTTGCTCTTGCCAGAGGACAGTTGTTCGAAACGTGAGGCTGCTGCTTGTTGCTCTGCGGAGACCGTGGTCTTCCTCGGTTTGAAGGAGGGGGCTGGCTGAGCCTTGCTGGCAGGAGTGCTAACAGGGGCGCTGATAGGAGTGCTTTGGCGCTGAGCATAGGCAGGAGGAGCTGGGGCCGCCACGGGGGGGCTGGCAGGGGGTCGGGCGGGGGCACGAGCTGGAGCTTGAGCCGGAGTTTGAACTGGAATTGGCGGTGGCGTCTGGGCGGCTTGTCTTCTCTGTAGCTCGGTTTGACGTTGTCGAATTTCATCTCTATATTCGTCATAGAGTGTTTCGAGGTTGTCCGGTGGTTCCTCTTGCTCGGCTGCCTGATCCTTAGTCTGAATTTTTTCAATCAGCCATTTGACCGCGCTGATTACTACAAAGAGAATCAGGAGGATGACGCGGCCGTCGATATCAGGCATGACTTGGTAATGAGGAGATTAAGGATGTGGATCCCTGCGCAGGGCTAATTATCAATGACCTTCGTCATCGTTGCCTGCAATCGAGTCACGCATCTTGGTGTCTGCGTTGACGTTCTGATATTTGACAAAGTCCATGATGCCGAGGTTGCCACTGCGGAAGGCTTCGGCGATGGCGAGTGGGATTTCCGACTCGGCTTCGACAACCTTGGCGCGCATCTCTTGGGTTCTGGCGCTCATCTCTTGCTCGACGGCGACGGCGGCTGCACGGCGCATCTCGGCCTTGGCCTGGGCAACTTGTTTGTCCGCCTCAGCCTGCTCTGCCTGGAGGCGAGCACCGATGTTGTCGGCAACATCTACATCGGCAATATCGATGGAGAGAATCTCAAAAGCGGTGGAGGCGTCGACGCCTTTTTCCAAAACGAGTTTGGAGATATTATCGGGGTTTTCTAGAACGTGTTTGTAGGAGGTTGCTGAACCAACGGAGGTGACGATGCCCTCGCCGACGCGGGCGATGATGGTTTCCTCGGTAGCACCACCGACAAAGCGGTCTAGGTTGGTTCTTACGGTGACCCGGGCGCGGGCGTTAACGGCGATACCGTCTTTGGCGACGGCGGTGATCTTGGTAGTTCCCATAGCGGGGTTGGGGCAGTCGATGACTTTCGGGTTAATCGAGGTGCGCACCGCTTCCAGTACTGTTTTGCCAGTGTCCTTGGTGGCGAGGTCGATGGCGCAAGCGCGATCGTAGCTCAGTGAGATGCCGGCTTTGTCAGCGGCAATCATGGCAAGTACTACATGGGTGATGTCTCCTCCAGAGAGGAAGTGGGCCTCGAGCTGGTCAGTGGTGAAAGGGAGCCCGGCTTTTACGGCGGTGATGCGGCTGTTAACGATCAGCGCAGGCGGAACCTTACGGAAGCGCATGAAGACGAGGTTGAGCAAACTTACGGGAGCGCCGGCTGTGCGCGCTTGAAGCCAGATACCGAAGAATTTGATCAGGATGGTGAAGAAAATAAGGAAAGCAATGATTGCTGCTGCACCAAAGATGACGGCAAAGGGACCTTTTTCAAAAAGGGCTAATACGGGCGGGAAAGAGGGAATGAACATGGTTTTGGAAGTGGTTAAGTGGTTGTTGGTCTCTAAAGTGTTCTAGGGATGGCTGGGTTGCAAGACACAAGAGAGAAAATTACCTCGTAATGACGTCTTGCTTTCCCTGTGGGATACGTTATTCACCTCCCTGTTATGAAACAGTTCATTTTTAGTATGCTCGTCGCAGCCAGTGTATTCTCCTTTGTTTCCTGTGAACGTCACAGCTGGGAGGACAGCTCAGAGGGTGCCAAAGACGGCACAAAAAACCTCTTCCCTAAGCCAGAAAAAAAGGATGATCATGAAGATCATGATTCCTCGCATGAGGGGCACGATCACTGAGATGACAACGCCTCTGTGGCGTTTTTCTTTTGTGGGTGTTCACTCAATTTTATATAGGGCGAAAACCTGCCAAAGGCTGATGATCTCATGAATAACCGCCGTAACCCACTATGGCTGCTGCCCAATTTGTTGAGCTTGGATGCTCCGCTTGTTGGTTTGGCCTGGATGTGGATGCTGGTTCGGTCATTGAGAGTAGATTACATGCAAAGCGCAGCATGGTTTGTGCTGCCGGGTGCTATATGGTGTGTTTATGTATTAGACCGGCTGATTGATAGCTGGCTTCGGCCTGAGCAACGTCAATCTTCGCCCCGTCACATTTTTCACTGGCGCTGGCGCTGGCCAATGCTTCTAGGGGTAGTCATTGTCGCTGCCGTTTGCATCTATGAATCCTTGTTTGTTTTGTCTCGCTCGATGTTGTCCGCGGGTCTGGTGGCAGCGGTGCTGTGTGTGTTTTACTTTTTGTTGGCATCCGTTCAGACAGGAAAGATCCCCTATGTTAAAAATCTGCTGGCGGGGATGATTTTTGCCATGGGGGTGGGGATCCCGGTCAATGCGGCCAATGCTTCATTATTGGTGACGGACTTGAATGACATTGTTTACGCCTTTAATCATACAGGGGCGTTGGATGCAGGCTGGAATTTTTTGAAGATGATGATCAGCACGATGATTGTTATTTTTTACGAAAGCCGTGAAATATGGGTATTTGGGCTTTTATGCATGCTCAATATTACCGCCATTGACTTATGGGAGAGGGCGAGCGCCACGCAGGATGAGGAGGTGGCAAGCGCACACGAGCAGAACTTAACATTAGGGCTGATCATTTTAGCGGGCGGCTCGCTGTTGTTTGCCTCGATGTTTGCGGATCAATATACGAAGCCGTTTTTTTATTCGGTGATGGTTTCCGCCGCGGTTTTACAAGCGATCAATCATTACCGGGAACACTTTTCGATGAACTCGCTAAGGGTGCTTGCTGATGTTGCTCTGTTGGTTCCGATACCAATTTTCTTGGTGGCATGAGTATCGTCAGTTAAGGTTTTTGACATGCATTCGGGAGGACAGTTGGAGCTTCGCTTTCCACCAGCGGAAACAAACCATCCGGTGGATAAACCTGTAGCTCTCACCCAAAGTGGCATTGATGCCGAGTTGACGCTGGCATGCGCAGGGCTTGCCCGAGATTTGGGACTGAAGGATTTAGCTGGCAAGCTGAGCGTCGTATGGAATCAAAGAATGCGCAGCACGGCTGGGCGCGCCTTTTGGCCTGAGGGAAAAATAGAGCTCAATCCAAAGCTTATCGAATTCTCTTCAGACGAGGTGAGCGGTACTATGCTGCATGAGCTTGCTCATTTGGTAGCTTATGCCAGAGTGGGTCGAAAAAGAATCAAGGCTCACGGTAGTGAGTGGCGCCAAGCCTGCTATGACCTTGGCATTCCCAATGAACGCGCTACTCACAACCTGCCCCTTCCGACTAGAGAGATAGCACGCAAATGGCGCTATTCATGCCCAGTATGTGAAGAGGCAATCGAACGTGTAAGGAAAATGAAACGCTATGCGGGCTGTTATCAATGCTGCAAGCAGCATAATGGAGGTTATTATCACAAGAAATTCCGGCTAGTGGAGAGCCAGATTAATAGATAGCTCATTCATTTGCCGATTCTACGATAGGGGGGAAAAGTTGGACTAGCTCAGCAGTCTGTCAGCCAGGGACTTCTTTATTGGGCTTACATAGACGGAAATGTGAATAAGATAGGCAATCGATGGCGAATGGTTAGCTTGTGGCGCTTTTTTTTATGAACTTAGCTCTAAGTGACTGACAAACAGGTATTCGTAAATACTTTCTAGCAGAGATGAGTGGCTGTGTTTTGGTCTTTTAGATTAGATTCCCTAACATGGTTTCATGTTGCCTGAGAAGCGCCGCGATGATGCAAACAAAAGGGGAGCGAGCTTTGTTTTTCACAAAGGTGATATAAATATCCACAAGTTATTCACAGAAGATCGGAGCGGGCTAAGGCCAATTGTGGTGAAAGAACGAGGCAGATTGAGACATAATGGCGCACTTCCAGCGCTTGTAGCCGTTCATTGTTGATAACTTGAGAATAGATCGCTGTTTTTTGGCCAGGAGGGGATGCGCCCTATTCATTGGTTTTGAGTAATATTTGAGTTTTTTGTGGGGTATTACATCGCTAATAGGCGATTGTACAAAAATTTTTCAGCCGCTCCAGGACCCCGCAATCGATGATTTAGTACTGATGCTTGTATCTTCTGTTTATTGTAAATAATAGCTTAGCGGACGACTCATTAAGAAGACTTAATTATTCAGAAGCCATGAAAAGTAGGAAAAGATGAAAAAATAGTTACATTAACTATTGACCTTAAGTGCACTGAAGTGTACTAAATGGGTCCGCGAGGGACATCGCGTGTATTTATGAGCACTACGAATCACAGCATGGGGGGTTACTTCCCCTACAAGATGGACACGAAATGTCGTGTGTCCATCCCTAGTGATTGGCGTCCAGAGGTAGTCAACACCGTGCTTCGGCTGATGGTTTCTTCCAACGAGGGTTTTCCGACATTGCGTGTTCTTACAGAGACCGAGTTCGAGAAGATGCAACAGGAGGTCAACGACAGTGAGCGTTCACCTGCGCAGAAACGAAGCATCATCGGTATCATTTTTGAACGCTGCACCAAGGCCCATGTGAATGAGCAGGGCAAGCTCAGCATCCCTAAGGCACTACTTGATCATCCAGGGTTGGAGGCCGGAGAGGGTCTTGTCCTCGTCGGTCGTGGCGACTTTATCGAAATTTTAAATGAGGAAAACCACCGCAAACTCCGCGCAGCCCATGAGGCTAGCATCATCGCTGATGCAAACGATGAGTTCGGATTCTTCTAAACCATACAGACAACAATTTTTCCTGTGCAATACGCTGATACAGAAATGACAACAATGCTGTTCCCCCAGCATGGAGACACGCGTGCAGAGGTTGAGGTAACTTGGAGGGAGCCTCACCTCTGCACCGTCTCTTACTCGGTGCAGTTTCTCTCAGGCGCGTCTTGTCACAGCCACATTTTTTCTTGGAATACACGTCGATGATAGCATGCAGTCTACCCTTACGAATTCATGTTGTTTAATGAAGCAAAGTTTGTAGCGGTCGGGAATGGGACAACTTGGAGGGAGTCCCACCCCGACTGCTCGGCTTCGCTTCCTCACGAATACAGGGAGCAGTGTATGGAATCAGAAAACTCGACTAATACCCCTTACCATCAACCCGTTCTTCTGAATGAGGTGATGGAATATATGATTCCCAACGAGGGGAAGCTCATTGTCGATGCAACACTTGGAGGTGGCGGCCACACTGAGGCGATGCTCAATTCAGGAGCTCGTGTGATAGGAGTGGACCAAGATGAGCAGGCGCACGAGTTTGCGGCGAAGCGGCTGGAGCAATACCCATCAAGCTTCACTCCTCTCAAAGGTAATTTTTCACATCTGCCCGAACTTTTGGCGAGCATTGGAACCGATAAGGTGGATGGCCTTCTCATCGATATCGGGGTTTCTTCCTGGCAGCTTGATGAGGCCGATCGTGGATTCTCCTTCGGCAAGGAAGGGCCTTTGGACATGAGGATGGACCGGTCTCAAGGTGATACTGCTGCCGACTTGGTGAATCATTTGCCGGAGGAAGAGCTGAGAACTATTTTTTACGAATATGGTGAAGAACGCGCCGGCAGCAAAATAGCTCGCCGTATTGTGGAGCGACGCCAAGACAAGCCATTCACAACGACTACCGAGCTTGCTGATTTCATCTCTTCGATCAAGCCGCGGCCCAAGGGACCTGCTGGGAAAATACACCCAGCGACACGCGTTTTTCAGGCGCTTCGCATTGCTGTCAATGACGAGCTCGGTGCGTTACGCACCTTTTTAGATAACGCATCCAAGCTGCTTAATCCGAGTGGGCGTTTGCTGGTGATCACTTTCCATAGCCTTGAAGATCGCATGGTGAAGCAGTTTTTCAGGCATGCCTCAGAGTCCCACATCGATCGTAAAGAATGGCCTGAGCCCAGGGAAAATCCAGATTACCAATACCAGTTGATTACCCGCCGCCCTATCACGGCAAGTGAGGAGGAGGTTCAAGGCAATAAAAGATCACGCAGTGCAAAACTGAGAGTGGTCGAAAAAAGATAAAAGCCGTCAATCTATGAATAAACACCGCAATAAAGATCGCAGATTTTCCATCGTTGAGATGGTGTTGCTTGGCTTTGCGGCGCCAGCATTGATGGGGGGTGGTTTTATACATGCTTGGCTGAAGAATAGTCAGGTTGAGGTGGTGAAGGATATCCGCAAAACGGAGCTGCGCATTAGTGATCACGAGGGCGCCATCAATAACTTGCAGGTCAAGATCGAGCAGAAGCTTAATATTTATCAGATTCGCGATGACTTAGCTCGTGCGGGATCTCAGCTAGTAATAGCTCCAGCAAGCGCCGTAAAAAAAATTCTCCCCTTCTCTTCACGAGGAATAAACGAAACCCCCAGGACCCCTGACCTAGCTCAAGTCCGACCATGATTGCCAACTATCCGTGAATTCAGTCGCTTTCTATCGCCGATGTATCTTTCTCTGCCTGGTCTTTGTGGCCGGGCTGAGTGCTTTGTCGGTTAGGCTTATTTATTTGCATGTTGTTAAGGCAAACGAGGTTGCTGAACAGTCAATAGAATCGAGTAAGACAGTGGTATTGCTGGCAAACCGAGGCTGTATCGTTGATTGTAATAATCAACTCATCGCACGTAACATCCCACGTGCACGCATGGCTTTCGATAAGTTGAGGCTGCGTAATACGGGAGTAGCAGCCCTTGCGCTAGCAAACAAGGAACTGCGCGAAACGCCAGAGTGGTATTTATGGGATCAGGACAAGCGTAACCGTAGAGTCGAGGCGCGAGCAGCCCAGTTGAAAAACGAGTTATACGCTGATGACATCATTACTCAAAATATTGAACACGTTATCGACACCTTTGCTCGGCCACTGGGCATGACCACGGTAGAGCTTCGTCAGCGCATGAAGCTCGATCGGGAGGGCCAAGATTATGTAGTGATCAAGCCTGACTTGTCCGAGGATGATGCGGAAAACCTCAAGCAGCTTGCGCGTGATTATTCAATATCTCCATCCATCGTGTTTAAAGAGTGGCAAAAGCGCTGGTATGTAATGCCTAACATGGCGGCTGCTATGGTGGGTTATGTCGGTGAGGACGAAAATGACCCAGATAGAATCGTTAGAGGGCGTGCAGGTATTGAAAATAAAATGAATGAAGAGCTTTCTGGTAAGGATGGCCAGGTCATCACGCACAAAAATAAATACAGACCGCTTGATTTGGCAAAGCCAGGCAAGGTGACGCCACCAAGACATGGACTCAATGTCCAGCTTACCCTTGATATGGGAATGCAGAGAGTCGTGGAAGAAGAGCTTGATGCCGGCCTCAAAGAGTTCGCGGCAAAGAAGGGCGCCATTGTGCTGATGAATCCCAAGAATGGAGCCATTATGGCAATGGCAAGTAGACCAACCTACAACCTCAACACCCGCAAAAACATTGCCAAAAATGGTTTCGATTACGCGACCCAGGCGATTTACGAACCTGGCTCTACTTTTAAAATCATCTCTACCGCTGGTGCGATGGACCAGGGACTGATTGAGCCTGATACTGTTTTTGACTGCGGCCCGTATCGAAATGGCTCAGTCAAGCTAGTGAAAGACTATAAAACATTTGGTGATTTGTCAGTGCAGCAGATCCTCGCCAAATCGAGTAATGTTGGGTCATACAAGATAGCCCTAGAGCTCGGAACAGATCAATTTTTCAACTATCTGAGAGCTTTCGGTTTCGGAGCGAAGACCAACATCCTCATGGCAGGAGAAAGTGCTGGGGTGGTCAGCAATACAGGAAACCCAACCGACTTCTCACGTATCTCATATGGCTATCACGTTAGTGTGACACCCTTGCAGGTTGCCTGTGCTTACTGCGCGATTGCCAATGGCGGAGTGCTGATGAAACCACAGCTGTTAAAGTCGATGATGGCGGACAATGGGGCGACAACTCATACCTTTAACCAGAAGAAAGTCCGAAGGGTGATCAAAGCAGAGACTGCACTTAAAATGCGTGAGGCACTGGCCACGGTTGTCGATGTTAAGGGCACAGCTCGACTTGCAAAAGTGGAAGGCTTCAGTGTCGCAGGCAAAACAGGCACAACGGTAAAGATTCATCCTGAGGGAGGATATTACAACGGTGAGAACGACCGTGAAAAACGCTACACCGTTTCATTTGCAGGAATGATGCCTGCAGAAAATCCGGAGTTTGTTTGTGTGGTGGTGATTGATGACCCGAAAATGCCAGATGCCGAGGAGGGTATGCAAAAAGTAACTCCTGGAGGCGGAAGTGTTGCCGCTCCTATTTTTTCCAAGGTCGCATCCCGTGTAGGGAACCTTATGGGCCTGAAGCCGAGCCATCAAGATGATGATGCGCAGCCTCTGGCCAAATCAGATCGATAAATCAATGAATTTAGAACAAATAATCAGCTCTCTAGATGTTATCTCCGTTAGTGGAGATCTAGATAGTGAGGTGACAAGTATTTCCTCAGACTCCCGTGAGATTACCACTGGTGGTGTTTTTGTGGCAGTGAGTGGTAACGACTTAGATGGTCAGCAATTTGTGCCTCAGGCCATATTGAATGGAGCTTCGGCCATTATCTCTGAAGCCGCAAAGCCGGCGGGAAGTGAGGATCAAGTATGTTGGGTGCACGTTGCTGACGCTCGTGCTGCTGCTGCGGCTTTGGCATGCACATGGTATGATCATCCATCTGCAGCTATGAAGGTGGTTGGGATTACCGGCACCAACGGCAAAACCACTACCGCATTCATTACTCATGCTATCATGGAGCGGACATGGAGCCGTGCGGGTTTGTTGGGAACGGTGCAAATCAATGATGGCGAGGAAGTCACTCCAGCCACCCATACTACACCAGGGCCAGTGGAGCTGCAGGCAAGCTTGGCGAAGATGCTGCACAATGATTGCCGTGGTGTCGCCATGGAGATCTCGTCTCACGCACTTGAACAAAAACGCACAGATGGCCTTCAAATGGATGCTGCGGTGTTCACTAACTTGAGCCAAGACCATTTAGATTACCACGGTAACATGGCAGACTATTTTGCTGCCAAATGTCGCTTGTTTGAATTAGTGGAAACACAGTCAGGAAGCAAAAAGACCACTGCGGTTATTAATCTCGATGATCCTTATGGTCAGCGCTTGCTTGAAGAATTTAAAGGTAGATTGCACTTCATCACTTATGGCTACGGTGTGCACGCTGACATGCGCATCGGTCGTGAACAGCAGACGGTTCGGGGCACTGAATTTGATATCAAGTTCAAGGATCGTGATTATCTTGTCCGCACTCCTTACATCGGAAGGTTTAATGTTTACAACTGCGTGGCGGCCATTGCCGCTTCCGCTGCGGTCGGTATCAAGGTGCGTGACGCGGTAGTCGCATTGGCCGAAGCACCTCAGGTGCCCGGCAGGATGGAAAATATCGGTTCGCGTGAAGGTGCCTCTGTATTTGTTGATTATGCGCACACTCCAGACGCCTTGATG
>Ga0209193_1000816_pt1 | contig 18161 bp, 13 predicted proteins | sample COGITO_mtgs_1003_FD_185515 | JGI IMG/M metagenome (GOLD analysis project Ga0209193, IMG submission 185515) | Pelagic marine microbial communities from North Sea - COGITO_mtgs_100330 (SPAdes) (version 2) | ecosystem: Environmental > Aquatic > Marine > Epipelagic ... | reverse complement strand
CATAAAGAAGCTTTAGGGCCAAGGCGACTTAACATTATAACAGGTTCTGATAAAGCTGTAATCGCCGCCACTGGAAGAGTAACAATATAACCAGCAGTATTAGCAAACTGATATACAGGTTTTAGAAGCTTACCTTGTGATTTCGAGCTAAAAGGTTTATATTTATTTTGGAGAGCATCAAATATATCATTTATTCTCCCTGATTCAAAGTCTTTTAATTCCAAAGCTTGAGCTTGATTACCAAATCTATCTTTAATATTCTGTAGCTTGACCCGTCTTTTTGTATTAATAATACTAGAGTTAACTAAACCCTCTACATTTCTTTCAACAAGACCAGCCTCATCTAGTTTATCTACAACTTCGGGAGGAATCTGCCTTGCTTTTTCAAAACCTTGCTTAGTAGGAGTTAAAGTTGTTTGGCCCTGTCCAGTAGGGGTTTGAAAAAGTTTAACATCCTCAAGAGGAGTAAACACACCATTATGTTCAATGATATTATCTAGATATAAAGCACCATCAAGACCAGCATCATTTAGTATTTGAATAAATTTTTTCTTAGCTTTTGATCTACCTCTTCCTGTCATAGGAATTTTATAAACTTGACGTAAATAGTTTTTAACGTAGTCAACATCTACGTTATTATCATTTGCTAATTTAATCTGATCATCAAGTATGGTTCTTAGTGTATCAGCAGCTTGTGCAACCTCTGGGTCTTGCGCTCTTTTACCTCTGGCAAGTTGATCATACAAAGCATTGTTAATTTCTTTAGGAAGTCTTTTACTAAAAGGTAGTTTTAATTTTTTATATAAAGGAGTAAGAGCATCAACAACTCTTTTGTTATCTGTAGCTATTTCAACATTAGTATCATTGTAAAAATTATTTAAAGTGTTTACTAATTGTGATCCAATAGGAGTTCTATTTGCAACACCCTGAAGATAACTAATACTTCTACTATAAATTTTACCAAGTATATCCCTCTTTCTAGGCGCATCTGTCCTCTTTTCTGAAGCTGTTAAATAGCCAGACTCCATCGCAGTTGCAAGTTCATTGTCAGCATCAACTACCTGATTTGGTAAAACTTCTAAACTTTCTTCTAAATCTTTAGCTTTATTTGCTGCTTGATTTTTTACTAAAGGAGTTAAACCATCTATTGTCCCTCTGGCAGGACCACCACCAAAAACACCAAGAGCAAAAGCATCTACAGTTTCTTTTACAACATCAGAAAATTCAGGAGTTTTTTCAGCAGCAGCATACGCACTTCCTATAGTAATAAGTTGTTGTGCTGCTTCAGTGCCACCCTCAATACCAGCACCCTTTGCAAAACCAGTACCAGATTTTTTTAAAGTTTCTGTTAAAAGTTTAGTGTTTGATTTTTTTAAACCTTCTTCAACAACTTCTTTAGCTACATCTTTACCAAACTCAACCTCAAACAGTTCTCTGGTTGCTTTCTTTCCATAAAGACCAACAGCTTGTTTAACCGCTGTACCAGCACCAAAGGCATCAAGAGCAGCTATAGCTATACCCGCCCCTCCTGCCATAAGTTTAGATTTTTCATCCGTTGCACCAAGGTCTTTAGCTGTTTTGTATACTTCACCAGAACCCATTAAATATCCCGGCAGCAATGTTCCTACAGTTTTATATAACCAATAGGCTGGTTTACCTACTCTAGGAATAAGCTTTAACCATTGTCCAGTTAATCTAGTACCTGCATAGCCAGCTACTGATGGAGCAAGAGATGGTAGTGCTGTTGCAGTTAGAGTTTCAGCTTGACCAGCAAGTTTATTAAACCCTTCCAGCACTTCTCCTTCTGCAAACTTCTTAGCAATCTCTGGAGCTTCTTCAACTATAGATGCAGTTTGAGTTGGCTGTGGTCGTGCGGCAAGCTCTCTACGAATACTCTCAGCAGCATCTCTATTTTCTTTTGCAGTTTCATCTGCCCCTAACATATCAGCCAGCAAACCATAACCTTCATACATAGAAGACTTCATTCCTTCTATGCCAACATCTAGTTTAGCACCAAAAGAATCAGGATTATAGTCAAGAGGAATATCAGAAGATGTAGCTGCATCTGTAGGAGAAACGCCCGTTAATTCTTCAATAGTTAAGCCACCTCTAGCTGGTGCAATTCCACCAACCATTAGCCTATCTATCTCTTTATCTAGTTCTTCTGATGAGGGTATAGAGAGTTGTTGAACCGCAGCAGGAGTTGCAGTAGAAACAACATCAGGAGTTGCAGCGGGGGAAGCACCACCTGTTAACTCTTCAATAGTTAAACCATTAGCCATTTATTTTCCTATCTATGGAATAAGTCTACCTAAAGTTTCAAGACCAAAAATTTTATCAGCCTTTTTAAATTTACCTCTAGCTTTAGCATTTCTAATTGCTGCTTGAACTGCTTCATCAAGATCAAGTTCGCTGTCTGCTCTTAACATTTCTTGAACATCAAGTGCAACTCTTGATTTTTCTTTTGACGGTAACTCTTTAACAAACTCTCTAATTTTTTCATTTACAGAAGCATCTGGATTAAAAACACCGGGAATATTTATGATAGAATCAAAAGAATCTTCAGCCTTATCTTCAGTTAAAGGAGAGAACTTTCCTCTTTTTTTAGTTCCTCTTAAATCTTTTATAATTTTTGCTTTTCTTTCCTGTAGTTTTAAAGCAGCTTCAGCAAGGGCAGCAGATCGTCCATACTCTTTGTCTTCAGCAGCCCTAGACTTTTCTATTTCTTGTAGTTCAAGAGCCTTCAGTGCGTTAGCTCTATCTTTACGTTCTTTAGCAGACTTGGCAGTTTGATCTGCAAACGCAGCACCCACATTACCTTCTTCTCTTACAGCAGCTTTACCAAGTGCTGCAAGAAAATCAGATGCTGCTTGTGCAGCAAAAGGAATATTTGGTTGTAGAAGTTTTCTTCTTGCTTCAGCATCTTCTTTTGCTGCTTGTGTATAATATCCTTCAGGACGTATGCCAAACTTACGAAGTCCAGAAACATTTGGTGCGCTTGTTCTAGCTGCTTGCAAACGTGCAAGCTCTGCCTCCATAGGACTACGCTCCTCCAATGCCTCTAGTGATGTAGGCTCTGCCTCATCTACATCTAGATCACCACCAACCTGACGAGCAATTACACCACGACCCATCAGTATATCTTTCTGAGTTACCTTACCATCACCACTCATATCAGGGAAGCGTCCTCCCCCCTTACGTTTGATAATATCTGATAATCCACCGCCACCTTTTAAACCTATTGCATCAGCAAACCTATTAGCACCTGTTTTACTACCAAGAAAAGAACTACCAAGAGTAGAACCAATACCTAGTAGCTGCTGCCCAAAGCTAGGCTGAAAAGGATTTGACGTTTGATTTTGTGTTGAGCTTGATAAACGTGTAAGGGGATTACCATATACAAAGCCAGAGTATTCAGCAAGTTTTTGTTGTGGAAATTCTCTTTCTTCTAGAAACTTAAAGTATTCTTCATCAAGCGCAGACTGAGCAAGGTCACGTTTCTGTTCTCCTATAGTCTGTAATGCACCCTGTTCAGCCAAACCAGACTTAAATGTTTCTGCACCAACTTTACCAATAGCTGATGCTGTATTAGCCTCTCTTGCCTTTTGCTTTTCAAAAGCTGACTGTGCATCTTCAAAAGCACTCTGAAGTCCTCTTGATTCAATATCTGCAAGAAGTCTACTCTGATTTCTCTGAGCTTCTGCTGCTTCCAGTGCGGCTCTTGTTCCAAGACCAGACATTCCACCACCCTGTTGAATAGCTTTTGCTTCCAAGGCTGGCTGTATATTACGCTCAAAATCTCTCTGAGATTCTCTCTTTTCAATATCTGTAACAGCACGTTGATATGGAGACATAAACTGTTGAGCAACTTCAGGAGTAAATGCCTGTGACTGTTGTCTAATAATACCCAAAGCTTCATCTAAAAAGGGCTTCTGAGTTCCTACAAGCCCTGCTATACCAGCCTGTGCCGCTTCTTCTTCAGGAGTAAGCGGAGCTATTGTCGCACCCTCAAAAGGAATATAACCTGCTGCTTTTTCAGCATCATAGATAAGCTCTGCTTCGTCAACTACTTTTTTTACAGCAGGAGCTATTTCAGAAGGAAGCTGTTGACTTGTAACAACTTGTTGGGTAGCAGGTTGTGGCCTACTAGAACCAAATAATGAAGATAAAAAACCCATATCTTAAACCCTTTCTATTAATGGTTTGAGTGCAGCAAGTCCACTAATTTCATTGGGCTGCTCTTCAGAACCATACGCTTTCTTTCTAATTTTTTTAATTGTTTCATCCATAACATCTGCACCCTCATCTGCATTTCCATTACCCAGTGCTGCCATTGTATAACTATCCACCACATACTCGCTGGGACTTACGGCAAGTGTAGCCACTTTTTCTTTACCTTCTTTGATTGGCATACGAACATTATCTTCCATACCATGTCCATCGCCGGGAACTCTACCAGAGAACTCACCACCCTCTGCTAGGGCTATAAGACCACCACTTTCCATTGCAACCGTTCGATCACTGCTTGCAGTCATAAGCCTCTGCATTGCTGCATTTCTCATAGCTGCTTCTTGTAGGCTTGCAACTTGCTGTGCTTGCTGCTGTGCTTGCTGTTGACGCTTTACTGCCATTACATCTTGAACACCATCAAGAATATCAACTCCTGCTTTCTTTGCAAGAGTTTCAAAAGCAGCATTAAATGCTCCTTCTTTTATTGTATCACTAGTATCTTCTCCCATCTGCATTATTGGTGCCTGTGGTGCAGGACGAGCTTGCATAGGTCTAACAGTACCTAGCGCAGGAGCTTGACCGCTATTAGCTCTCATAGCAGCAAGTTGCTGTAGTGAGTTACCCAGCACAGGTGTTCTTGTAGGAGTAGAAGGAGGCATCATTTGTCTAGGATCAACAGCCATTATTTTAACCTTCCATAGGTAAACTGAGAAGTATTATTATCAAGTAATTCATTACTACTATTATACCCTACTTTATCAATTTTCCCAAACTGTTCTCGCTTCTCATCAAGCCTACGATGAAAAGGATCAATAGCCTGTCCAGTATTATAGTTACCATAGAGGGTACTTTCATTGATAAATTTAAAATGTTCTGCCATTGTTTTCATTAATTTAAGTCCTGCCAAGATGTTTCTGATCCTAGACTTACATACCCCTTAAACTTCCCTGTGCTTGCTGAGTATGCAATGTCTCCTTTCCGTGGTCTTCCAATACTTGTAATAGTTACTACACTATAGATATTGCTTGCCGGTGTACTTTCTATTACTGTATCTCTATTACTTAATTCATTAATTAATATTGATCCCCATCTCTGTATATCAGAATACATTTTTCTAATGTCATCTGTAGACATGTTTTGTGGAAGGGTTGGGTATCTTGCCATTACCTTGCTCCATCGCCCTGTATGCCAAGTCTGATTGATCCCCATCGCCAGCTTGCATTATTTGAGTCACAAGATACCCGTACCTTTGCTTGCCTTCCTCTACTTCTAAAGTTTACCTTATCTGTTGTGTTTGTTATATCAAACTCTTTTGTTATACTTTCAGTGCTTTCTGGATATTGTTTAGTTGTAAACTTCATCTTAATCTTACCACCAGACAAATCATAGTCAGGAATAATTCTATTCATAAACATAATAGCATTACCATCATCAATATCAAAATCACCTGACTCAACAAAAGATGTAATAGTTTCGCCACTACCTGTGAAAACATCTATAGGTTCATTGTTATATATATTATTACCAGCAGCAGTAACACCTGTTGTAATTGTATTTCCAAAAACTTCTTTATCTGCAAACGTAGTAAATATCATTTCACCATAAATCCAGTAGTCATCTACAGGATTATATATTACATACTTATCACATTCTGTTTTATCGCCAGAAGCATATAGCCAAATAATCTCATTAAACTCTGAGTTAATACCTGCAAAAACTTTATTATAATAATCTCTATTAATATCATCAAAAATAAATCTACGAACAGTACATGGTACATCTTCTACCTGTCCTGTAAATCTATGAAAATTATCATACCCCATCCAGTAAGTGATACCACCAAAGTCTACACCAGCATGTTGTCCTACCATACCACAGTTTGTACCGGCCTGTGTAAATCTAAATGTAAAGGGTGGTCCTGCAAACTCCATCAACCATAAAGAATTGTCAGTCCAGATATTAATAGCAGTCTTGGAACGAACTGCGCCAACTATTTCTGTACCATCTGTAAGAACAACCTCACCGGCTGTGGAACTTACAGAGGGAACCCAGTTAGTTCTATCATCTTGATCTGACCATCGTACCAACATAGGATTAAATGTACCACTTACTGTAGCATCAACAGCAAACTCATTAGTTCCAAGACAAACTAAATGTCTATCATTAGGTGAAACAATAATAGAATTACTTTGAATAGGTGAAGTAGTAACAGATGTAGCTCTTGTTGGAAGCACAGAAGCATCACTATCAAAATAGAATATATTACTTCCCTTACGATTAGCTACAACATCTTCTCCCCAGTTATCCAGACTCCACTGTGTAATATCAAATACAATACCAGACGATCCAGCAGAGGCAGGTTGATTCCATGCTCTTGTCTGTGATGCACACACTGTAGCCTGATACCTAGCAGCACCATAACCTAGACCGGCAGCAGCTACAGAGTTACCAGTAGGAATATAATAATTAAATGTTGCTGCCCCTGTATCACTCTCTGTTGCATCTGCTGCTCCAGTAACTGAGATTGTAAATACATTAGCACTCTCCACAGAGATAACAGGATATGTATTTCCTTGTAAACTTACAGCATTAAAAGCTGCTGAAGATGTAAAAAATACATAATCACCTACAACTCTACCATGTGCAGCATCAGAACAACAAACTCTTGTACTTCCAGAAGATGTTCCAAAAACATTAGAAAGAGTAACTGCCGTTGTTATTGGAGTAATATCATATAGCTGATCACCCTCATGTGCATATAGTTTATCCGGCGTACCAAAGATAGCTCTCTTTTTGCTATTAGAATCTGACCATGTAAGCAAGTCTCTGGCAGAACCATCAAAGGTTGTACCTAAAGCTCTTGTCTCATAGCCACGCATATTCTCTGGACGACCAGCACGAAAGCGCACATAGTTACCATCAAACCAACGCTGGCCTTCGGCATAGGCCGTAGTCTCCCTATGGAAGCCTTGCTGAAATTCAAATTTTGCTAGTCTTGTTGCCATTAGCGTGTAAAGTTCTTTACAAGAATTGAATCAACTTTAGCAGTGGTTCTTACTGCATAGAATAGAACATCTACAGCCCCTGAAGCACTTGTAAGTACAGGAACAGTACCGCTTGGAAACTGATAGGCAGCATTATAACTTAGTGTACGATCTCCAGTAGCATCCTGTACAATAAAGATATGTCCTGTTGCTCCAATATTAGTAGAAGTATTCGTAGGTGCAGCAAGAGTTCTATTACCAGCAAGAGTAACAGCAAAGACATTACTGGTATTAAGATCAGGCACTACAGATGTAGCATCTGTTAGAGTAACAATAGGAGCAAAAGCACCTGTCATAAACTTACCCTTACCTGATACAGTGACAGTACTGGCAAAGTGTGCAGCACCTCCTACACTAAGAGTAGAGGCAAGGCTTGTAGCTCCTGCTACTGTCAGAGTACCTCCAACTCTTACTGCACCACTAACACTTGCATTACCACTAACATCAAGATTACCAGTAGCTGTAATATTAGTAAACGTAGTTTGCGCTACAGGAAGTACAGTAGTTCCGTTTGTAACATACATCGCAGTAGAATCATCAGTAATAGTTACACCAGTATTACCAGCCACCTTTAGAACAATAGCATCAGTACTATCATTATAAGAGACAGAGTTTTTTATAATATATGTTTTTGAATTATTAGGAATAAGAATATTAATAGTATCATGTGCGCCGCCAACAGTTCCTTTAAACTCAATAATAGCAGAACGAGATTGATCTCCAGAACCTTGGTTTTCACTTAATGTTACGGTTGCAGCACTACCTATTACTACAGTAGTGTACCCAGCAATGGCATCATCAACAAGACTGATAACTCCATCATTGAGAATGGCTCCCCAACTGTTTGGATTTTCTCCATCAGCTTGCTTTGTTAGGCGAAGATTTGTTGTATATGTACTTGCCATTATACTGCCTTTCTTTTAACTTTTTCTTTACACTCTGATCGTAAAATTTTTGTGTTTGCTTCTATTGTTATTTGATTAATAACATTTTCATAGTTCATGCAGTTTACTATATCAGGAAATGGTCCTGTTACAGAATGTTCTTTAATAGGTTCACCTGTAGGTAACATTGTTATTATAATTACTGAGATATAATAAAACATTACTCTACTAACTCAGGCCAATCATAGAGTATACCTGACTTTGTAATACTACCATCATCTTCTGTTGTATATGTTAAAAATAGTGCAGCAATAGCATCTGTATTAGCAGCATTAGTTATAGCTGTTTCCATCTCTGTTGCTTTACTTCTAATTGCATTACGCCATGTTTGTATATTAGATGGTACTGCTACAGTTGTATCTATATAACGAACAACGGCCCAATCACTCTGTGAAAGAAGAGATGCTTGTTGTGTTTTAACTTCTTGAATTAGATTAGACTTAACACCCAGAGTAACAACTTGATTTCCATCATCATCTAACAGAGCATTACCATCTTCATCTACTTCATTAATATCTTCAATAGCTTTAGCAGTAGATGTAATAGTACCATCAGAGTTCTGTGACCAGTTATATAGTCTACTATCAGGTGGGGTTTCTTCTGCTATTTCAACAACACCAGCAGCTACTTTTTCTGAGGCAGACCAGACATGCCAGTTAGCAGGATTCTGAACACCATTGTCAGCAGTCCATGCTCTACCTACTGTTATTGTTCTGCCATTATGTTTCCACATTACTTTCTTCTCCTGTTATCTTGCTGTAGCTGGTGCAACGCCGTCACCGCCAAATGGGTGTTCTGCGAATGCCATGTAGATGTATGTGCTTCCTGAAGTATTCATCGCTGTATTTGTATTTTTCACCTTAAATCCATTTGATAGATACGATGCTTTACGACTGCCACCGACATTATCTTCTTCTGCAGCAGATGTATTAGCACGTATATTAGCATTCATTTCATTACCTGCTGTTGGATTATCTCCACCTGAACCAGCGAGTGAACCAAAGAGTGCGCTACCCCGTGCTGTATCAAGCATGGTCCAACTTTCAGCAGCATTTGTTCTCTTAAACATGATGAATCTAGGTTTGAAACCTGTGTAGACAAAAGGACCATCTGTTGATCCATTGCCTGTGTAACTCCCGAAGCTGCTATAGCCGGGAACTTCTGCGAAGCAGTAGGCAATCATTCCATCACTGGAGCCATTAGTTCTCCCACCACTGCCGACACTAAACACAGAAGATGTTGGCGCAGTGTTATTAAAGAATGTGCTGGCTGTAACTGGAGCAGCAGTGGTATCAAGTGTTAGACCTTTGGTAGCTCCGACGTCTTCGTGATAAACGACCCAGCTATCCGCATCGGCTAGGTTTTTAACCAGTATCATTTGTGGTGCTGCACCTAACCCATGACCAAGCGTTGTGTTAGCACCTGTCCCTGTCCATTTTACAATAGAAAATCCTGATGTAGCGGAAGCACTAACTGTACTGGTTGTATCGCCATCTTCGTTGCTGCTGCCAGTGGTGTTATCTGCAAGCCAGCACCATGCGACGTATGTGTTTGTGCCGTTATTCAACCCATTGTGCGTACCAACCGTGAAACCGTCGCTGTCAAATGACGTTATTCCCTGCGCCTGTGTAAATTCTGCGTTGGCTGCATTGCTAAGAATCTGTTTTGTGGAACCACGAACAACATCCATTAGCCGATGATTGTCTGCGAGACTGCGAGGCTTGCCCCATACCCAGTCAGGCTGAAAGCCTACGCCAGTGACGCTGAAGGCTGTTCCAGAATTACCCGTGAACAATACGGGATTAAAATACGCTGACCCATCTTTGATCGATGGTGTGGCAAGGTTGGCGGTGGATAGTGCTTTGAAGCCGGTGGGTGGTGTGTAGGCAAAGGCCGTGGCTCCAAAATTGACGGTATTGGTAATCCCACTTCGATTGTCTTGCTCCCCAACTGCGGGGCTGTACAAAGGGCTTGACCCTGTTATTGAGGCAACCTGCCCGGTTTCGTTTACAGGATCACCGCTATTTACCCATGTGTTATTCTTGGCAAAATAAACTTTTCCGTTCCGTACAGCGACACCCAAAACATCGTTTGTTGCAAAGGTGGGCAAACCAGTAATGATCGGCGAGGGACCGTTTTGATTAACCTCTCCCCCTTCCATGTAATATACAACAGACGGATTGACCGAGATCAGCGACTGCGCCGATGCAAAATTAGATGCGTCGGTAGCTACAATTCCCGCAGAACGAAAATTACCATTGGTTTTCTTTACCTCAAAATAAAAACCAGCATCGTCTTGAACATCAAAAGCGATAGTTCCTCTGACCTTGTTAAACGAGGATTGGTTTAGATCAAGGTTGCCGTTTGACAGCGTTATGCTACCTGTCGGAGCGTCAAGTGGATTCATCGTGCAGAAGTTATTAGTCGGGGTATCTGACATCTGGTCTGTGGTGGCTAGTCCGCTGCTGGTAAAATCATTGCCGTTACCGCTTACGTCTTTACCCAGATCAGAACTGTCGGCAAAGTCGAGATAGAAGCCATTAGTTCCGTAGCTGCCACTGTATGCCTTCGGTATCCACACGCCATCGTTGTTGTATTCGCCAAAGCTGGTTGGGCCTAGTGCAGTGCCATCAACAAAGTGCGTCTCTGCACAGTAGCCTTCAAATTCACGACCGGGAAAACCAGCTTGATCAAAAAGCTGAAACGTCCCCGCTTGATTTGTTCCACTGTCCACATTAGCTCCCACAGCAGTTCCACCGCTTTTCAAATCACTGACGAGAACCCCGTTGACGTAGCGCCTAGCCCTCGGCGTTGTTCCGCCATCCGTGTCCCAGACGCACATATAATGCGCCCATGCTGACGGATCGACGTACATTTGGCTAGTCGCCTGATCTTCACGCCAAGCCCCACCGCTACGTTCAGCCCAATACCAATCGTCGTCACCGCCTGAAAGAGACGAATGAAAACGAAAAATTGAACGGTTATCTGCGCTTACATATGTGCCGCCAACATTAAATCCTAAGCCACCATTAGTTCCAAAAGTGCTGCGTTTGAGCCAAAACGAAATCGTCCATGTCCTCAGATTGCCGTCAGACGCTACAGTACGTGACATATCGCCAGTGCCGTCAAGGCGTAGAGAATTTTCAATCTCGTAGCCAGTTGACTGACCAGCAGCACCCATTAAAAGATTATTACTAAATACCATTCTTATCTATCCTAACTATAAGCTTGTGTCATAACTGCTTGAATATTCTCAGCAGTATCATCAGAGGAAACTGAAACTACAATATAATCTAACCTATCCATTGCATTATCTGCTGTAGACAGTGCTGGGGCTGCACCACCAATAAAGTTCCAACAGGCATTGTAGGCAAGAGTACCAGAGCCACCGTCCTGCATAAGCAAAATACTACCAACCTGTCCTACTCTTGCGTTAGTAGGCCGTGCCAGTGTATGTGCAGCAGTAACAGAGGTAAAGAAGTTTTGTGCTATACCAAAGTTAAGAGACACAGACGTCACACCATTAATTGCAGTGGTATGTACAGCAGCAGCCGCTGACTCAGTTAGCTGTAGTTGTCCTTCCAGAGAAGTATTACCAGATACTCGTATAGTTCCAAGAAAACCAGAGTTACCTGTAATCGTAGCTGTACCTGTAATGTGTGCAGTACCTTCCAAAGAAGTAGGACCAGATACTCTGACAGTTCCTAAGAAGCCTGAGTTACCTGTAATAGTAGTAGCACCTGTTACTTTAAGTGTACCAACTAACTGAGTATTTCCTGATACACATACATCACTATCAAACTCTGCCTTACCACCAACAACCAAACCAGCTTCAAGACTTGTAGCACCGCTTACTCGTACTGTGCCTAAGAATCCAGCATTACCTGTAGCAGTAACAGTGCTAAGAAGATTAGTTGCTCCTCCAACGCTAAGAGTCGAGGCTAGAGAAACCGCTCCTGCAACAGTAAGTGTGCTATTAAGATCAACAGCACCCTCTAGTGATGTTGCTCCAGCAACTCTAAGCGTACCACCTAGTACAGTGTTACCGCTTACTGATACGTCATCTTTAAATGTACCAGCGCCTACTACAGTAACAGTGCTTGCTAGATTGGTTGCTCCACCTACACTAAGAGTTGATGCTAAAGATACAGCACCAGCCACAGTAAGCGTACTGTTAAGATCAACCGCACCTTCTAGTGATGTTGCTCCAGCAACTCTTAGCGTTCCTCCAACTACAGTGTTACCTGCTATTGAGGCTGTACTTTGAAGATGTGCTGCGCCTACTACTGTAACAGTACTGGCAAATACTGCTGCGCCCCCAACAGATACTGTACTCTGAAGATGAGCAGCATCGACTACTGTAACTGTAGATGCAAAGTTTGCTGCTCCACCTACTGAAAGAGTCGAAGCAAGTGACACTGCTCCCGCAACGGTAAGTGTACTATTAAGATCAACAGCACCCTCTAATGAAGTTGCTCCAGCAACTCTTAGTGTACCTCCAACTACAGTATTACCTGCTATTGAAGCTGTACTTTGAAGATGTGCTGCGCCTACTACTGTAACAGTACTACCAAATACTGCTGCTCCACCTACTGATACTGTACTTTGAAGATGTGCAGCATCAACTACTGTAACTGTAGATGCAAAGTTTGCTGCTCCACCTACTGAAAGAGTCGAAGCAAGTGACACTGCTCCTGCCACAGTAAGTGTGCTATTAAGATCAACAGCACCCTCCAATGAAGTTGCTCCAGCAACTCTAAGTGTGCCTCCAACTACAGTATTACCTGCTATTGAAGCTGTACTTTGAAGATGTGCTGCGCCGACTACTGTAACTGTACTACCAAATACTGCTGCTCCACCTACTGATACTGTACTTTGAAGATGTGCTGCACCAGCAACTGTGGCAGTACCGCCTACAAATAAAGTACCACCTACTATAGCATTACTTACAGAAATATTTCCACTTATATCTGCTGAAATACCTGTTAAATTAGAACCATCTCCATAGTAAGCACTGGCACATACTCTTGCATTAACAGCTTGTACATTTGTACCAGTAATAGTAACTGTGCTAAGAAAGTTTGCAGCACCTCCTACTGAAAGAGTCGAAGCAAGTGACACTGCACCAGCAACAGTAAGTGTGCTATTAAGATCAACAGCACCCTCCAATGAAGTTGCTCCAGCAACTCTAAGTGTACCACCAACTATAGTATTACCTGCTATTGAAGCTGTACTCTGAAGATGAGCAGCACCAACTACTGTAACTGTAGATGCAAAGTTTGCTGCACCACCTACTGAAAGAGTAGAAGCAAGTGATACTGCTCCTGCCACAGTAAGTGTACTGTTAAGATCAACTGCACCCTCAAGAGAAGTTGCTCCTACAACTCTGAGCGTACCTCCAGCTAGAACATTACTAACAGAAATATTTCCACCTACGTCTGCATTTATACCTGTAATATTACTACCATCACCATAGTATGCAGATGCACATACAGCAGCATTAATAAATTTAACAGCCGTTCCAGTTGCTGTTAGATTTCCTGAAACAGAAACATTACTTTTAAACGTACCATCACCAACTACTGTAACAGTACTGGCAAAGTTTGCTGCTCCACCTACGCTTAGTGTAGAAGCAAGTGACACTGCTCCTGCCACAGTAAGTGTGCTATTAAGATCAACAGCACCCTCCAATGAAGTTGCTCCAGCAACTCTTAGTGTACCTCCAACTACAGTATTACCTGCTATTGAAGCTGTACTTTGGAGATGAGCAGCACCAACTACTGTAACAGTACTACCAAATACTGCTGCTCCACCTACTGATACTGTACTTTGAAGATGTGCAGCATCGACTACTGTTACAGTAGATGCAAAGTTTGCTGCTCCACCTACATTTAGAGTCGAAGCAAGTGATACTGCTCCTGCCACAGTAAGCGTACTGTTAAGATCAACAGCACCCTCTAATGAAGTTGCTCCAGCAACTCTGAGTGTGCCTCCAACTACAGTATTACCTGCTATTGAAGCTGTACTTTGAAGGTGTGCAGCACCAACTACTGTAACTGTACTAGCAAAGTTTGCAGCACCTCCTACTGAGAGAGTAGAAGCAAGTGACACTGCACCAGCAACAGTAAGTGTGCTATTAAGATCAACAGCACCCTCCAATGAAGTTGCTCCAGCAACTCTAAGTGTACCACCAACTACAGTATTACCTGCTATTGAAGCTGTACTTTGAAGATGTGCTGCGCCGACTACTGTAACTGTACTAGCAAAGTTTGCAGCACCTCCTACTGATACTGTACTCTGAAGATGTGCCGCTCCTACAACAGTAACTATTGCTCCAAGTCTTGTATTACCTGCAACTGTTACTGTGCTAAGAAAATTAGTAACACCGCCAACTGATAGTGTTGATGCAAGTGACACTGCGCCTGTAACACTAAGAGTGCCACCTATTGATGTATTGCCACCAACAGCTAAATTACCACTAACAGAAACATCTCCATCGTAAGTTATTCCTCCAGCAGCAAACAGTGTACCAGCTACTGATACATTACCAGCTATATCAAGATCACCACTTACAGAGACATTACTCTTAAACGTACCAACACCTACTACAGTTACAGTACTGCCAAATACTGCTGCACCTGCTATAGATGCTGTACTTTGGAGATGAGCAGCACCTACTACTGTAACTGTGCTGGCAAAGTTTGCTGCCCCACCTACACTTAGAGTCGAAGCAAGTGATACTGCTCCTGCCACAGTAAGTGTGCTATTAAGATCAACTGCACCCTCTAGTGATGTTGCTCCAGCAACCCTGAGAGTGCCACCAAGCACAGTGTTACCTGCTATTGAGGCTGTGCTTTGAAGATGTGCTGCACCCTCTACCGTAACTGTACTGGCAAAGTTAGCAGCACCTCCTACACTGAGAGTTGATGCAAGGCTAACTGCGCCAGTAACTGTTACTGTTGAACCAAAGTTAGCTTCTCCACCTACTGAGAGAGTAGAAGCAAGTGATACTGCACCAGCAACAGTAAGCGTACTGTTAAGATCAACAGCACCCTCCAATGAAGTTGCTCCAGCAACTCTAAGTGTGCCTCCAACTACAGTATTACCTGCTATTGAAGCTGTACTTTGAAGGTGTGCTGCACCTACTACTGTTACAGTGCTATTAAATATTGCTGCACCTACAGCAGTTACAGTTCCACCTACATGCAAGTTTCCACCTACTGTAGCATTGTTAACAGAGACGTTTCCACTAATTGGCACATTTGTAAGATTAGACCCATCTCCATAGTAAGAAGAAGCACATACTCTTGCATTAGCGGCTTGGACATTAGCGCCAGCAATAGTAACTGTACTTGCAAAATTTGCTGCTCCGCCTACACTAAGAGTTGATGCAAGACTTACTGCCCCAGCTACTGTTACTGTTCCACCAAGATTAGTATTACCACTTACAGAGACATCATCTTTAAATGTACCTGCACCAACAACTGTGACAGTAGAGGAAAAAGTTGCACCACCTGTAATACCAAGAGTTTCACCAACATTAAGGAAACCTGCAATAGAAACACTATCTGGAAGATTACCAATAGAAGCAGCAACACCTGTAATATTAGAACCATCACCATAAAATGCAGCAGCGGTTACATTGCCAACAACATGTACATTACCACTTACTGATACATTGGTTGCAAAGTTAGCTACACCCTCAACATCAAGTACTCCACCAATACAAGCAGATGTTCTCACATCAAGGCGACCACTGACTGATACATCATTGCTAAAGTCAGTCTTGGAAGTAAATCCAGCAGCGCCAGCTACATTAAATGTACCACCAACTGATACATTATTTTTTAGGGCTGCTGCATTTTCTACTGTAACTGTAGATTTAAAAGTAGCTGCACCAACAGCAGTTACGGTGCTTTGAAATTGTGCTGCACCAACTACAGTTACCGTACTGGCAAACTGTGCAGCCCCCGCAACGGACAGACTTGACTGTAGATGTGCCGCACCAGCAACTGTGGCAGTACCACCTACATAAAGATTACCACCCACTGTGGCATTGCTTACTGATATATTACCAGCAATTGTTGCAGTTACACCACTAAGGTTTGAGCCATCGCCATAAAAAGAACTTGCACATACTTTGTCATCTACATGAAGATTTCCATCCAGAGATACAGCACCACCCACACCCAATGCACCAGTAATCTGTACTGCATTAGTAGCTACCTTTAAAGCAGTGTTAACACCATCGCCTGTCTGCACTGCTTTCAGAGAAGTGTCTACACCAGTATTGCTAGTTGAAGAACTAACAAGTATAATCTGTTTATATGTGTTTGATATTAGTTGGCTTGTTAAGTCGCTCATATTAGATTCCAATACTTATCTGTTGATCCCCATGCGGTACTGGCCTGACTCCATGTAAGATTACGCCCACCTGTATCGGGACGAGGATTAAGAATAGCTGGATTATCTCTTACATCAGGCACATGATTTTGAGGATGATTCTTCAGATCAAACTGTCCTTCAAAGTCTTCTGGGCATACCAGCATCCCATAACTATTCATTTGCATTATACGGTGTGGATATACAAACCCACATGTATCGCACATAGCTAGTGCATTTTTATTACTAGCCACTAAACATACCTTAGTCTTGGACGAATAAACATAGAGGCTCTTTCTCTATCTTCTTCCATTGCTCTCATAAGAAGTTCTTCATAGTTTGCTTTTAACATCATAATTCTATTCTCAGGAACAAGTGGTCGTTTCATTGACATATAATAAGCAAGGCCGCACGTAAGGCAAGGCAAAAATCTTTTAGGTAGGTCTGCATTTTGTATAGCAGATTTATTTACATCTTGAAGTTCAGAAATAATTTCCATCTTCAAAATATCTGTAGAATTATCAGGAAGCGGCCAAACAGACATTACAGGATTATCACGTCCTCTGCGTATAGAATATTGAGTAGGACGACCTGTCTGTGTTTTATTAGGAATTAGAAGGTATTCTTCAGGAGTAATACGATCAAGTTGAATGTCTGTGCTATCTCTATTAAGAACGACTTCCAGAGCATCTATAGTAGAAGAGGAAAGAGAATAAGTTGCAGAACTAGCAGATACAGTTACACTAGATACAGAAGTACTCCACAGAAGAACACCTCTGTTCTGCCAATCTTTAAGCATAAGATTAATTGATCTACGTGCAGAAGCTGGTTCGTGACCAAGGGTATCTTCACCGCCAATCATCTCACTAGCTTCTTGTATAACCTCATCTATGTCAAGGTTAAAGTCATATGTTCCTGAAGTAGTCATTATTTTTTAAACCTTTCATAAGCATAAGCAAGAAATCCTGCCATAATACCTGTAGCTACTGCTTCATAAAAAAAGTCACCAAAGTGTGTTGGGTGTACAATATAATCACTTATTGATGTAAATAAACCAACTATCCATGCTACTATAAAAGGAGACATATTTTTATTAAACTTTACTAAAAATAAACCTGTTGCTATTCCTGTTATTGTGGCTGTTTTAGAAGCAACAAAAGCATGATTTAAAGATAAAGATAAAAAGTTACCTTGTACCATCATAGTACAACAAGATATAAAAGCTTGTATCCATGCTTCTGAAAATTTATTTAAAAACTTTTTCAACTTACACTCTATATTTTTTAGTTTTTCGTGCTATCTTTTTGGGCTGCTTCACGAACTGCTTCCCGGCAGCAGTCCCTTTTCTCTTTGCTCTGGTGGTCGCTGCATATTCCTTTGACGACAGGGACTTGATTGCTTTCTCCGGTAAATACCTTTCTCCCGTTTTGCCAGATGGTTTTCCCGACTTGGTTTTCCATTTTTGCTTGCTCCACTTTGAAAGTTTATTAGTAGACTTTTTCTTACCACTATAGGTTCCACCAGAATCTTTGTAATATTTAACAGCAAGCTGCATAGCTCT
>Ga0209193_1000810_pt1 | contig 18216 bp, 13 predicted proteins | sample COGITO_mtgs_1003_FD_185515 | JGI IMG/M metagenome (GOLD analysis project Ga0209193, IMG submission 185515) | Pelagic marine microbial communities from North Sea - COGITO_mtgs_100330 (SPAdes) (version 2) | ecosystem: Environmental > Aquatic > Marine > Epipelagic ... | reverse complement strand
CGGCCAGCGCCAGCGTAAGGGCCTCAGTCTCCGACTGTGCCTGCGCCTGCGCCAATGCCTGCGTCTGCGTTTCCGCCAGCGACTTGGCCTCAACTAAGGCCTGCACCGTCTGGGCCAGTGTCTGCGCCTCGGCTAGGGCCAGCTTCTCAGCCTGGGCCTCCGACTGTAACTTGTCTGACTTCGCCAGAGACAGTGATCTCTCAACCTGCGCCAACGTTTCCGCTTCGGCCAGCACCTGTTCCGCCAGCGCGAGGATCTCTGCCTGCGCCTGCGCCAAGGTCTCCGCCTCGGCCAGGGCGAGCTTCTTCGCGTTAACCAACGCTAATGTTTTCTCATCATTTAGCGTCTGCGCTTCGGCTAGTGTTGCGGTCCACTCTAACGACTGCGTATCAGCCAGCGCCTTCTCAGTCTGAGCCAGTGCCAGCGCCTCTTGAGCTATTACCAAAGCCTCCTCCGCCTGCGTCAAAACTTCTGCCTGCGCTATAATCTCCGCCTCAGCGTCAGCCAGTGCGCGTGCTTCTATCACCGCCAGCGCCCGAGAATCTTCCTCTAGCGCTCGCGTCTTTGCATGGGCCTGAATCTTCGTTTCGGCTAACACCAACATTTCCGCCTGCGCTAAAATCTCACTCTGGGCCTGCGCAAGAATTGCCGCCTGGCTGAGGGCAATTTCAGACTGCGTTACAATTTCCGCTTCTGCCAGAGTTAGCGTCTCGGCCTGGGTCAGCGCTCGCGCTTCCGACTGCGCCTGCGCAGCTTGGGCCCGCGTTAAAGCCTGTTCGGCTTGCGCCAATATCTCGGCCTGGACTTGAGTCTCCGTTTCGGCCTGCGCGAGAATATCGGCCTGCGCTAAAATCTCACTCTGGGCCAGCGCTAAAACGTCCGCCTGGGTCACAGCGTTCTGTGCCTGCGTTACAATCTCAGATTCTGCCCGAGATAGCGTCTCGGCCTGGGTCAGCGCTCGCGCTTCCGACTGCGACTGCGCAGCTTGGGCCCGCGTTAAAGCCTGTTCGGCTTGCGCCAATATCTCGGCCTGGACTTGAGTCTCCGTTTCGGCCTGCGCGAGAATCTCGGCCTGCGCTGAAATCTCACTCTGGGCCAGCGCTAAAACGTCCGCCTGGGTCACAGCGTTCTGTGCCTGCGTTACAATTTCCGCTTCTGCCAGAGTTAGCGTCTCGGCTTGAGCCACCACTCGGGCTTCCGCATTCGCCTGAGCAGTTTGGGCTAGCGTTAGGGCTTGCTCTGCTTGCGCGAATATCCTTGCCTGGGCTTGAATCTCGGCTTCGGCCAGAGCTAGAATTTCAGCCTGCGCGATGATCTCATCTTCGGCCAGTGTTAATATTTCAGCCTGTGCCAGTGCATCCTGAGCTTGAGTTACAATTTCCGCTTCTGCCAAGGTTAGCGTTGCTGCTTGAGTCAACACTCGGGCTTCCGCATTCGCCTGCGCAGCTTGAGCAAGCGTTAGAGCTTGCTCGGCTTCGCTCAATAGCGCCGTTTCAGCCTGTTCAAGGGCCTCGGCTCGGACTTGCGCGACTTGGGCCCGCGTTACGGCTTGTTCTGCTTGCGCCAATCTCTCAGCCTGGGTCAGGGCATTCTGAGCCTGCGTTGCAATCTCTGCCTCAGCCAAGATTAGTGTCTCAGCCTGAGTCTGCGCGCGCGCCTCAGTCTGCGCTTGAGCTGCTTGGGCCAGGGTTAAGGCTTGTTCAGCCAGCGCCAATATGCCTGCCTGGGCTTGAGTCTCGATTTCGGCTAGCGCTAGAATTTCCGCCTGGGCTATAATTTCAGCTTCTGCCCGCCCTATAAATTCCGCCAGCACCAGAATCTCAGTTTCCGCTTGCTCGAGAGTTTCCGCCTGTGTCGCTGCTAACCTTTCAGCCTGAATTACGGCTAATGCCTGAGCCTGCGCCTGAGCCGTTTGCGCTTGCGTCAAGGCCTGTTGAGCCTGCGCCAAAATTTGCGCCTCGGTCAGCGCCTCGGTCTGAGCGTCGGCAAGGGCTTGCTGCGCCTGCGCTAGAATCTCCGCCTGCGCTAGAGTCTCCGCTTCGGCCAGGTTTAGAATTTCGGCCTGGGCCAGCTCTCTGTTCACCTGCGCCAGGATTTCAGTCTCGGCTTGTGCTAGAGATTCCGACTGCGCCAGAATTTGCGCCTCGGCGAGCGCAAGAATATCTGCTTGCGTTAGCGCCTGTTCCGCCTGTGCCAAAATTTTAGCTTGGGCCAGCGCCAGCGTCTCCGCTTCCACCAACGCCTGCTCTACCTGCGCCAGTATCTCAGCTTCAGCCTGAGCCAGGGACTCCGCTTGGGCTAATGCCCTCTCCGCCTGTGCGAGGATTTCCGCCTCCGCTAGGGCTAGATTTTCTACCTGCGCTGTTATAGCCGCTTGTGCCAAAATTTCAGCTTGAGCCGCGGTCTCGGCCTGTTCCAGCGCCAATGCTCTGGCCGCGCTCAACGCCTCTTCAGCCTGCGCTACTGTCTCCGCTTGCGTCTGCGCGAGCGCCTGCGCCTGCGCCATATTTGCCTGGGCTTGGGCCAAAATATCGGCCTGTGCCAGGATCTCAGACTCGACTTGCGCCAGAGTCTCGGCCTGCGCTTGCATATCAGCCTGCGCCAATGCCAAAGTCTGTGCGTGCACCAATGCAGTTGCCTCAGCTCCAGCCAAGGCGTTCGCCTCGACTAACGCCAAACTATCCGTTTGGGCCAGAATCTCCGCCTGGGCCACCGCCAATAGCGCCAACTGGGACTCGGCCTCAGCCTCGGCTGACGTTAATGTCTCTGCTTGGGCCAAAATCTCCGCCTGCGCCGCTTCTAGTGCATCCGCCTGCGCCAAGGTTTCCGTTTGGTGCTCCTTTAAAGCTTGGGCATGCACTAGGGCCAGAGTTCGAGCTTGGCTTTGCGCAGCTGCCAGCGCCTGGTTTGCCAAGGCTAGCGTCACCCATTGCGATTGCGTCAGCGTATCCGCCTCTGCCTTCTCTGCTTGAGCCTGCGCCAGCGCTTGATCGGCTATGGCCAGAATCTCGGCCCCTGACTGTGCCAGCAGCTCTGCCTCTAACAGGGCCTGTGCGGCCTGCACGAGAAGTTCAGACTCTGCATCTGCCAAGCCCTGCTGTGCCAAAACGGTTGTCGCCAAGGCTTGCGCCAAAGCTTGCTCCGCTACCGCTTTTTCAGACTGCGCCTGAACCAACGCTTGCTCCGCAGAGGCTTTTTCGGACTGCGCCAAGGCTAGGGCTTGCTGCGCGATAATCTTCTCCGATTGCGCCAGAGCCAATGCTTCATCAGCCAAGGCCTGAGCCAGCGCTTCGGCTGCCAAACGTGCTTGATCGGCCTGAACCTGAGCGAGCGCTTCCGCCTGAGCCTGGGCCAACGTTACCGCTAGACTCTCCGCCAGTGCTTGCTCCGCCAAGGCCTGCGCTTCTGCTAAAGCTTCTGCTTCAGCCAGCGCCAAGGCCTCAGCTTCTGCGAGGGCTTCCGTGCTCGCTTGGCCCATATAGCCGCTATAGGTGGCAATGCCGTTGTAGATGCCAATCTCGTTCACATCGACGGCGCAATTCAGTCCGCCCGACTCAGATGTCACGGAGCCAATAGCAATGGCCGCAGTGGCCCATAAGTTCCCGCAAACGGCGGCTCCCGCTCCGGTGACCGCGCCATTAATAAAAGCAGTACCAATGAAGGATGACCCCGCACCCAGAGTCAGCGCACCACCTATATTCCAAATGACCACAGCACCACCGCTGCCAACGTTGATTATTTTAAATTCACTGCCTGCGGCCACGGTCAATGCGGAGCTAAGGTTAATAATCCAAAATTGAACCTGAGTTGAATTTTCAGCATCGAAGGTCACAACCGAATCCGCAGCAACGGTAGCAGCAGTGCCCTGATAGACACCGGGCCGATAAACTGCTCCGCCCATAGCCACGGCGCCTAGTATTTCATTGGGGGTAAGCTGAAATAATACGGCTTGAGCATCGATTATATTCGCTATACCGTCTTGCCCATCGGTAAAGACAATCGCCGGCCGAGCGCTGATAGTATCGGTATAGGCAAAAGAAGCCTCCGATCCGCTTCCCGTTATCGCAGCACCGGCATAGACCTGCGCTGTTTGAGAACCCGCGCCTAGGGTGACCGCTGCTCCGGCATAGATATTCCCCACAAACGCACCCGCACCCACTACCGTGGCGGCCTCGGAAAATACCGGTCCATAGGGGCCACCGAACGCCCCAACCGAAGATGCTGCGCCGATGGATACAGCGCTGCCAGACGAAATACTGCTCACCACAGACCCTTGACCTGTAGCAGCGGCGGCACCTGCTACCAGATCGCCGGTATTAGCGTAAGCGGCTACGTCAACCGCGGCGGACGAGGTTATCCTGGCAGTCTCTGCCCATGCGCCCACCGAAACTGCGCCGGCGGCACCGATTGCATTTGAAATTGTTGCGCCCGCTGATATGGCCACTGCACCGCCGGACCAGACAGAATGATCTTTAAAAAGAAACTGTTCGAATGAATATTCGTCTGCTGCCGCCCATGTTGCGGTGATTAATAGGCTGCATAAGATAACAGTTGTCAATTTAGTGTTCATGTTGGCGCCTTATTTGGAACGAGAACGTGTTTGGTCGGAATCCCTTCATTATTTCTGCACATTACAATCCTAGCTGGGGATTTGTCGTAAATAGCACGCAGGCAAACAATCAAAAGCCCAGTTAGCAGCTTTTACCTGGTCACAAAATTGGGCTACTCGCAAGATGTGGCGCATCTGTCGACTACTTTCACTTTACAAGTGCATGCCGACCTATTGCCTAAATTCGTCGATCCTAAGCCTACTTCAAGAGCTGGACGCCTTTCCTTAAATCCTGTCCGTTTTTGAAGGCTTTTGGGATGAGTATGGTCAGAGAGCCTTTGCCAGACTCTCCTCTGAGGTAACATTGACGTAAGGGCCGATGTTCGGGCCTTATTAACTTCAAAGTATGAACAAGATAACGCTCTTGCTCTATTTACATATTCTGGTCAGCTGTTGTGCACAATATACCTCCTTAACTTAAAATTCTATCAGTAATACTTTTATTTATATTAATATCGAATAAATACTTTTATCATCATATTGACCATGACCATTGGAGTCTATTTTATGATTAGGATTGAAAAAATTTCTGCGCTTCATTAATTTAATTACATGCGCTAAAAGACAGCATCCTGGGCCATTAACGGTTATACCCATATTGGCCAGGTAAAATATACTGCCACCCTGAAATCCCTAAACGCCCGGCGTGCCGGCCTTCTCATATAGAATTAATTTTTAAACGTAAAAAAGATAAACGATGCGGTTATATTTTTAAGTAACCCTTTTGACTATAGGCACAGAGTCACTGCAAAAGTTTGTAACTTTTTAAATCGGAAAAGTTTTAAAATAATTCATTTATTATAAAAAAAAAGGCCGTTTTTTACTATAGTCATTTAGACAATAATGCTTATTGATGAGTGTGTCGGGCTACCTCTTTGGTGGGTGCATACTAATTCACCCTCAATTATCATCCGCCAAAGGGGACGTCGAGCAGTCACTGGCCTAACATCCCGTCTTCAATTGCTGCTGGCTTGGGACACGTCTGTGCATGATTGCTATGGTCTTTATGGGTACTGGTCAATATACTCGTCTTGTATATCAGCATCCGAACAACGCCGACTTAGGCTTCATTCGCGCACCCCAAGATAGCGAGAACGCTACATGACTACCCTTGCCACCCTACCAATACACGGTTCTGCTCGGGCAGCTCAGTGATGAGCTTTAGCATCGCCTTATTGCTGTTTGCCGTGGCGTCCACCGGCACACCCGGACCCAACAATCTGATGATTCTGTCTTCCGGCTTAAACTTTGGCGTGCAACGCTCTATACCCCATTGGTTGGGCATTATTTCCGGAGTGCCGGTGATGATGCTGGTCCTCGGTCTCGGTTTGGACCGCATTTTTGCGCAATGGCCGATGTCTTACACCCTGATCAAAATTATTGGCGCGACCTATCTGCTCTATCTGGCGGCCAAAATTGCCCTAACCCGAGTCTCCGGAGATACTCGCACAACGGCCAAACCCCTGACCTATATCCAGGGTGTCCTCTTCCAGTGGGTCAATCCCAAGGCCTGGGTTATGAGCATTGGTGCCATCGCCGCCTTCACTGTGGACGATGTGGCGCTGTTGCCGCAGGTCTTGACCATCGCCATCACCTTTATGCTGGCCGGCCTGGTCTGCGTCGGCAGTTGGTTATTCGCCGGCAGTGCGCTCCAACGGCTGCTCAAAAACGACCGTCAACAGCGCATTTTCAATGTCACCATGGGCTTGATTCTGGCCGTCTCGATTATTCCGATGATGGCGGTGTCGTTCATCTGATGTCGACCCAGTGGCCAATGCTCGGTTCAGGGCGGCAATCAGGTCACATTGTTAATACGAACAATGGCATCAGTAGTCAATTTCCCCTGCGCGGGCTTAGTGCAAAAGCTATTTTCTGTTAGACTCCTCCGCCGTCTATACTAGGCCCGCCTAGTTTGCTATCGAACCCCTTACCGCCGGAGTGAGCCTTCACCATGAATCGCCTGTTTGTTAACAATCTCACCGTCATCGATTTCAGTTACTTTCACCCGCAACGCGGCGTGGTCGGCGAAAGCTGGATCGTCGATGTCGAGCTGGTCGGTGAACTCAACGACGAAGGTATGGTGTTCGACTTTGGCCATGTGAAAAAAATGCTCAAGGCGGCGCTCGATAGTGGCATGGACCATACGCTAGTAGTGCCGGAGCACCTGCCTGGCCTGACTATTGAGACGCTCGCGGACGGCAATCAGATACACATTGAGTATCGTCGACCCGACGGCGAGCTCGCCTTTGTTTACCAGAGCCCTCGTGAGGCGGTATTTATTGTCGACAGCGATAAGGTGACCATCGACTCGGCCCGACCGTTGCTGGAATCCCATCTCAATACCCTAGTCCCCGCCAATGTGCGTCAGGTATCGCTGCAATTGCGCACTGAGGAGATTGCGGGTGATTTTTATCACTACTCGCATGGCCTTAAGAAGCATCAGGGCGATTGCCAACGCATTTGCCACGGTCATCGCTCGCGGATCGAGATCTATCGCAACCATAAGCGTGATATAGAGAGTGAACAGGAATGGGCCAAACGCTTTGCCGATATCTACTTGGTAACGGCCGAAGACCAGATGCCATCTAGCCATAGGCATCTGCAACACATCGGCTATGACGCCGAGCAGGGCCGCTTTGATGTCTGGTTGAATCCCGACCAGTGTTACCTGATGGCCACGGACAGTACCGTTGAGCTGATCGCCAGCCATATTGCCAATGCCCTGCAGCAGGAAGCGCCAGAGGATCACTGGCGCGTTAAGGCATTCGAGGGTGTGCAGAAGGGTGCCATCGCGTCGAACCACTAAGATGCCGTTAGCCTGACCCGTTCGCCCGAGGTATACTGCGCGCTGATTACCTCCATCGATGGAAAGCACATGTCCCTGGTATTACAGAACAGTATGACCGGCAAAAAGGAAGCCTTTTCACCCCTCGACGCCGAGCAGGTCACCATGTATGTCTGTGGCCCCACCGTTTACAACTATATCCATATCGGCAACGGCCGCTCGGCCGTGGTCTACGATCTGTTGTTTCGCACCCTGCAGCAGCTCTACCCCAAGGTGGTGTATGCGCGTAACTTTACCGATGTCGATGACAAGATCAATGCCGCGGCTGCGGCCCAGGGCGTTGATATCTCCGTGATCACCGAGCGCTTTATTAGCGCCTATGATGAAGACATGGTGGCCCTGGGCAACCTGGTGCCGACCATCGTGCCCAAGGCAACCGAACACATCAGTGAAATCATCACCACGATCAACACCTTGATCGAGCGCGGACATGCCTATGCGGCAGAGGGCCACGCCCTGTTTGCGGTCGATTCATTGGCCGACTATGGCAAGTTGTCGAAGCGCAACACCGACGATATGATTGCCGGTGCACGCGTCGACATCGCCAATTACAAACGCAATCCGATGGACTTTGTGCTCTGGAAGCCGTCAACCGATGACCAACCCGGTTGGCCCAGCCCCTGGGGCCGCGGACGACCAGGCTGGCACATCGAATGCACCGCGATGATCCACAAGCATCTGGGTGAGACCATCGATATCCACGGCGGCGGCACCGACCTGCTCTTTCCGCATCATGAAAACGAACTCGCCCAGGGGGTCTGCTGCACCGATCAACCCGGTGCCTATGCCCGCTACTGGGTGCACAATGCGATGCTCGATATCGAAGGCGAGAAGATGTCCAAATCCTTGGGCAACTTTATCGTGCTGCGCGATCTATTGGCCCAGCAGCCGCATGAACTGGTGCGGGTGGCGCTCTTATCGGCCCATTATCGATCCAATATGAACTGGTCTGAACAACTGCTGCATCAAAGCCGTTCCTTGCTCGATCGGCTATACACCATCAAGCGCGACAGTGCCGAGCTTGGTTCAGCACCCATCGCCGATCTGATGGCCCTGCCGTTTATGCAGATGTTGCTCGATGACCTCAATACGCCGAAGGCCTTTGCCGTCTTACACGAGCTGACCAATCGATTTTTCAAAACCGATGACCTCGGCGAGCGCGCCCAACTGAAGGCGGAGATCTTTGCCATTACCGACTTCCTCAATATAGCGCAGCTGGACGCAGACACCTGGTTCCAGGGTCAGACGGCAGAGGGCGATATCAGTGCCGAGCAAGTTGAAGCGCTGATTGCGGCCCGCCAGACCGCCAAAAAACAACGTGATTTTGCCGGTGCCGACGCCATTCGCGCGCAACTGGCCGACCGCGGCGTGCTGATTAACGATACCCGCGAAGGCACACTTTGGTCGCGCGAGTCTTAACGGTGAAATGGCTGCTGATCGGCGTGGTGCAGTTTTATCGATGGGTGATCAGCCCATTGCTTGGACCACGCTGTCGTTATTACCCGAGTTGTTCAGAGTACGCATTGATTGCCCTCCACCATCACGGCGCTTGGCGTGGTGCTTGGTTGAGTGCCAAACGAATAGCCCGCTGCCATCCCGGCAGCGCAGGCGGTCTAGACCCGGTTCCCGGGGTACCGCTTAAAACCTATGATGAACCGAAGGATCGCCCTGATGTTGATTGATAAACAGTTATTAAACCTTTTAGTCTGCCCGGTGACCAAAACCCCCTTACAGCTCGACCGGGACAAGCAAGAACTGGTGTCTACGGCGGCAAAGCTGGCCTACCCAGTACGCGAAGGCATACCGGTCATGCTTGAAGATGAGGCGCGGGCGATCAGTCAAGATGAGTTTGAATATTGGCATGCGAAAAAGTAAGCGACCCGACGGGCCCGGATCGGGCCCTCGGTAGAGCGTTACCAGGCTAAGTTTAGCCCGCTCGGTCTGGCGCCTGAACTTCCGGTTCGTGCTTAATATGCAGAGTCTGGGTGGGAAAGGCGAATTCGGCCTGGTTGCGTGCGACGATCTCGATCACCTTAAACATCACGTCCTGCTTAATGGCGTGAAACTCGATCCAGTCGGTGGTCTTGGTAAAGGTATAGATAAAGAAGTTAATCGATGAGGCCGCAAAGGCGTCGACGTTCACGATCATAGTCTGGTCGTTATCGATATCCTTATGTTCGATCAGCATCTGCTTCACATCACTCACCACTTGCGCCACTTTCGAGGCATCGTCATAGCGCAGGCCAACGGTTTCCTTAATGCGCCGACACAGCATGCGGGAGGGGTTTTCTACAGAAATATTGGCAAAGGTGGCATTGGGTACATAGAGCGGGCGCTTGTCGAAGGTGCGGATGCGCGTCAGGCGCCAGCCAATATTCTCCACCGTACCCTCTATTTCTTTGTCGGGAGAGCGCACCCAATCGCCGACTTTAAAGGGTTGATCCAGATATATCATCAGACCGCCAAAAAAATTCGCCAGCAGATCTTTGGCCGCGAAGCCGACGGCGATACCGCCGATGCCGCCAAACGCCAATACCCCCGAGACACTGAAGCCGAGGGTCTGCAAGACAACCAACGCGGTAGTGATGATGATCGACAACCGCATCAGCTTGCCCAGCGCCGAAGCGGTAGTGGCATCCATGGGATTCACCAGTACGCCGGGCATCTGCACCGTTAGCTCACCCTGGTGGATAAAGCGCACGGCAAACCAGGCCAACAAGACAATAAAAGACACTTCGCGGATCGGTTCGATAATGTCAAAAATGGCCTCGTTGGAGACGTCTTTGACAACATCGGCGGCCAGCAACATGCCGAATATCCAGATAAAGAAGCGTACCGGCTTGCGCGCCGTCTCAACAACCATATCGTCGAAATGGACTGACGTCTGCACGCTTGCCGATGACAACCGGTCAAATAACTTTCGCACAAAATAATTTGCAAACAGCGTTAACAACACGATCACAAAAACCTGTACTATCCAGCTAAATTCAGCGCTTACGGCGAGCCAACGTTCCAGTTCGGCCATAGCACTGGTAAAAAAATCCATTATTCCCACTCCCAACTAGGTGATTTTATGTATCTAATGATCAAAAACCTGCATATGACATTGGCGATGTTATCCATTCTGGGCTTTATCATCCGGGGCCCGCTGGCCATTCGACAACATGCCATTATGCAACAGAAATTGCTGCGCATCTTACCACATATAGTCGACACTTTTTTACTGCTAGCAGCCATCTACCTGGCGTGGACATTGAGCCTGCATCCGTTCAATAGCGGCTGGATATTGGCCAAGGTCATCGGCTTGGTGGTTTATATTGGTCTATGCACCCTGGTGATCAAGCGTCGGGGCTCCATCATGCAGCAATGGCTTACCTATGGCGCGGCAATCGCAGTGTTTGGCTATATTATTGCCGTTGCCATCAGCAAAAACCCATGGTTAGTCGGCTAGGGTTCGAGTTAGGGCTCTGCGGGTTTGACTGGGCTGGGCGTTTTGCGCGCCATGCCCGGAATGTGCAGCAGGGCTGTGGCGATCCAAAAATAGGCGGCGGCGGAGGCGATCAGTATCAATAGGTTGGTCGGTAGACCGACATCGTCGAGCAGAAAAAACAATCCAATTTGCACCGCATAGCCGCTGCATAATGCACACCAACGGCCCAATAGCGAAAGCCCATAGGCAAAATACCAACAGACCAGTGGAATGAAAACAGCCGCTACATAGATCTGCAACGGTTCTAGAATGGCAATGACGACAGCAGGTTCAATCATAGGGCGATATTAACTGCGCCGACACGCCCATCACAAGCAATACTCTTGTCAATTATGTGACCTTATTCCCAAAACACGCAGAACCTGTCCAGCGGGGTGCCTCTATGGCTTGATCTAAGCCACATGCTATTGACTGGTCACTCGACTGTGCCCGCAGCGTTGACAGACAGATCGGGTGACCAGTTTGCCCTGTTGGCTATCAAAGCGGGTGCTGGTATCGGTGGCCCAACGATGGTGGCCATTGAGGCACAGGCTCTTACCGGCCGCGGCCTTTTTCTTGCTGGCTTTGCGAAACGCATCCAGTGAACGTATATCGGCCATCGGTCTGTTCCCTGCTCGGGTTAGGTGATCTACTGCGATTGGCTTATCAGCTTCGCTTAGGTCATCTAGTTTACAAAAAAAAGCGCTCTTGGGTTGGTGGAATTTTTCAGGTGGGTATAATGAGCCGCTTTACGATAATCATTGGTCGTCCCCTATGTTAGATGCAAAATCCCTTGAACTGCTCCAGTCCCTGAAAACCGACATAACAGCCAGTAAGCCGGTCTTGCAAGGCTTGATCAAGGGCACCGGTAAATCCTTTGGCTTTGTAACCTGCCCCAATGGTGACGAATACTTTGTGCCGCCCGATGATATGGCCAAGGTCTTACCCGGGGATGAGGTGACCTTTACCGTGACTGAGCTGGCCGACGGTAAGACCCGCGCGGAGCTGGAAAGCCTGGTGGCCTCATCGATCGACGAATTCTGTGGCATCTATCATGTGCGCGGCAAGGCGCAGGGCGTGGAACCCTTTAATTCAGCCTTCTCCGGTTGGTTATTTGTACCCCCTAAGCAAACCTTAGAAGCCGGTAACAATGAAATGGTCGTTGCCAAACTGCGCCGCCACCCGTGGGAGACCGGTAAGGCGCAAGCCGAGATTATCCGCCTGTTGGGCAGTGCCGATAACAATCGCTCCTGGTACAGCTTGGCGATCCAGGAACATCGTTTAGAAGAGACCTTCTCTGCCCCTGAATTGGCCGAAGCCGAGGCTCTATGTCAGGGCCAGCTAGCGCCGCAGAGCGACTATGTCGATCTCACCGATCGGCCCTTCGTCACCATCGATTCAGCCTCGACCCAAGATATGGACGATGCGCTGCATGCTCAGAGCACTGGTGACGGTTGGCTCTTATCGGTGGCTATCGCCGATGCCTCGCTCTTTGTCACGCCCGGCTCGCTGCTCGATCTGGCCGCCCGGCGGCGTTTGAGCACCACCTATTTGCCCGGCCTGACCCTGCCCATGGTGCCCGAGGTGCTGGCCAACGGTGCCATGTCGTTGCAGCCGGATTGCCAACGTCCGGCCTTGGTGTTTGAACTGAGTATCGCGGCCGATGGTGCCGTTACCGACCTGCGAGTTCAGACGGCGCATGTGCGCAGTCGTGGCAAGCTCAGCTATGCCGATGTCGCGCTCTGGTTGACCGACACTAACCTGTTACCGGCAGACTACCAGCAATTGCTGCCCTTGCAACAGGCTACCTCGGCGATGGCCGGTTGGCGTCGACAGCATGGTAACCCGATGCAAGATCGCCCGGATTACCGTGTGCGGGTCGATAATGACTTCAGAGTAACCGCTGTTGATAAGGAAACACGTGATGTGGCGCGCGAGATTGTGGAAGAGTCCATGATTGCCACCAATGCGTCGGTCGCCAACTGGCTTAAGGCCGACTCGGCGCTGTTTATGACGCACCGCGGCTTCAAACCCGATCGTGAAACCGAGTTGAAGGGCCTATTGCGCGATACCGTCGCGGAAGTGGCCAACCTCAACGGCCACGACCTGACGGACTTCCGCACCATAATGGCGGCGGCGGCTGGCTTGGCCGACTTCCCCCTCTTAACCGTGCTGCAGAAACGCTTCGACCGGGGCGCCTGGTCGAACAGTGCTGCGGCCCACTTTGGCCTGGGATTGGAGCAATACACCACCGTCACCTCGCCGATTCGTAAATACAGCGACCTGACCACCCATCGACTGATTAAAGCCAAGCTGTTAAACCAGCCGCTGCAGATTGCAGAGGATCTGGTCAGCGACCTCAATGAGCGCGGCAATATACCGCGTCAAGTGGGCAATCTGATCGAAAATAAACTGCGTTTGCAGTGGTTAGCGCAACAGCCCGACCAGGTCTGGCATGCCACCGTCGTGCATGTCACCGCCATCGGCCTTATTGCCCAGCTCGATGACAATGGCGCCTCCGGCCTAATCGATATGCGCCGCAAAAAGGATGACTATAGCCATGATGCCTTGCGCATGGTGCTCAAGTTTGCCGATCATACCTATCAGTTAGGCGAGGCGTTGCAGGTTAGGGTCGCCCGGATCGAAGACGATAAGATGATGCTCGCGTTGGTCTAATGCCTGCAAGGCAAGGCCGTCTATCCAAATCCCGAACCCCGTTGGGTAAGGGATTAAATTTAACCAACTGGATCAAACTCCGGGCAGGTCTTCAAAACCCGAACTCGTTAATACGCTTCCCTTTGTTCGATTCATATTGCTCATCCGGTAATCCTTTACGGACCTGTTACGGGCATATACCTAGTCCTACTGCATTACTAGATAGGCGAAATCTCGCTCACTGCCTGAACATAATAAGCATTAATACGCCTATTAGGCTCGGCCCTCAAACCAACATGCGCTAACAGCCCGTTATGGCGGTGCCAAATAAATAAACCGGTTAGGCACGGTATTTGCGTTCCTAGATTGATCCTTTGGTTGGCTGCTTGACAATAAGTTTCCAATTCCAAAACGCTCACCAGATCAAAATAATAAAAAATTTGGAGAAACAACAATGAAATTCAATGCAAAAATCGCCGTTGCAGGCGTGGTGTTAGCTTCTTTTACCGCTGTGAACGTTGCAGCGACAGAATGGAATGTGTCAGTTTGGGGCAAAAGAAGAGCCTTTACCGAGCATGTTGAAAAGCTAGCGGAGCTGGTTTCTGCTAAGACCAACGGTGAGTTCACCCTGAACGTCTCTTACGGCACTTTATCCAAAAACACTGAAAACCTCGATGGCATTTCATTTGGTGCGTTTGAAATGGCGCAATTCTGCGCGGGGTACCACCCTGATAAAAACCCAAGCATTACAGTGCTCGAGTTGCCGTTTATGGGTGTTGGTTCTCTTGAAGAAGAAATTGCCGTTTCTCAAGCCATATACAACCATCCTGCCGTTGTGAAGGACTTAGCTCGCTGGAACGCGAAATTGCTGATGCCGTCACCATTACCACAGTACAACATTGTCGGTGTCGGTGAAGCCCCCTCTAAAGTCGCCGACTTCGCAGGTATGCGTGTTCGCGCTACCGGTGGTATTGGTGAAGCTTTGAAAACGGTTGGTGCCGTACCAACGTCGATGTCGGCTACCGAAGTTCGTCAAGCACTTGATTCTGGTGTGATCAATGCAGTGTCCTTTGCTCCCCATGCTCACATGTCTTTCGGTACGGTTGAAGCAGCCAAATGGTGGACCACCAACCTGAACCCCGGCACCGTTAACTGCCCGGTTGTGGTCAATACCGATGCCTTCGCCAACCTAAGTGCTGAGCACAAAGAAGCCTTGTCAAGTTCGGTCGATGAGGCATTGGCCTACTATGTGGACTACTACAACAACCAGACCATGGCAGCATGGGGACCAAAACTTACAGAGCGCGGCATTGAGTCTGTAACCTTTTCAGCTGCTGAACTTGCGTCGTTTAAAGAGCAAGCAGCGGGCCCAGTCCATTCTGCTTGGATCACTAAAATGAATGACCGTGGTCTTCCTGCACAGGAACTCTATGACCTAGTGCTTTCCACTCTCGCAAAGTAATATTCGCTAAGAACTTGGCGAAAAGAACTTGGCGAAAAGAACTTTTCTAACCAGCTACTGCCCTGCAGTAGTTGTTTAGAACTTCAGCTAAACATCAAAATATATTACCCATAAAACGACAGCACTCTGGCAAAATTTTTGTGAGCGCTGCGGTTTTATAGGTTTTTTTGGGAGTTACTATGTCGTCTTCGATCATTCGTGAAGATTCCACTCGTCTGAGTAAATTTGACCAACAGCTTTTTAAACTGGAAAGTTGGTTTTCACTTATTGGTGGGATCACAATTTCAATGTTAGTCGCGTTGGCAATTGCTAATTCGCTCGGTCGATGGTTGTTTAATTTACCGGTAACAGGATACATCGATTGGGTTGAGCAATTCATGGCCGTCTTTGCATTTATCGGCATTGCCTATTGCCAACGCTTAGGTGGCCACATACGCATGGATATTCTATTGAGTTTAATGAAAGGGCGCGCCCTGTGGGTGGCTGAGTGGGCCTCAACCTTGTTTATGTTACTCATTACCGCAGTTCTGGTGTATGGCAGTTACTTCCATTTCTACCGGGCATTTACCAATGGCGACAGCTCTATGGATATTGGCATACCGATATGGCCGGCAAAATTATTGGTGCCAGTCGCCTTGTCCTTTTTGATGCTGCGCCTTTTGCTTCAGTTGTGGGCCTACTCGCGGGCTATCCTGTTAGGGTCGGAACAACCAGTGGGCGTGCCCTTTATTGAAGATGCTGCGACGCAAGCAAATAGAGAGGCAGAAAGTTTAGGCGCTGCTTCGGAATACGACAAAGAATCGCAGGAGCAATCATGATTGAATTTATGAGTACGGCGGAGCCGCTCCAAATTGGTGTAATTGTATCGTTTGTAATGTTGATTTTTGTTTTAATTGGTGTGCGTGTAGCCTTTGCAACCGCCGGTGCCGGATTTTTAGGCTTGGTGTGGATTTTTTCGGCTAAGATGGGTTTTGAGAAAGGCTTTATTGTTGCTGTAAAGATGGCCGGTACCATACCCCATTCAAAGGCCACCACCTTGTCCCTTTCGCTTATCCCGACCTTTATCCTCATTGGCTATCTGGCCTATCATGCGGGCTTAACCAAAGCCTTATTCGAAGCGGCGAAACGTTGGGTTGGCTGGCTGCCGGGTGGCCTCGGCGTGGCGACGGTGTTTTCTACTGCCGGTTTCGCCGCTGTATCCGGGGCCTCGGTCGCGACCTCCGCCGTGTTTGCCCGCGTCGCCATTCCTGAAATGCTCAAGATGGGCTATGACAAGCGCTTTGCGGCTGGCGTTGTTGCCGCCGGCGGTACATTAGCCTCCTTGATTCCACCGTCAGCCATTTTAGTGATATATGCAATTATCGTTGAGCAGGATGTCGGCACCTTGCTAATGGCGGGTTTCATTCCCGGAATCGTTTCGGCATTTATTTACGGTGGCCTGGTGGTTTTCCTCGCACTGATGAACAAGGATTTGGGACCACCGGTGCGCGGCTTCACTTGGAAGCAACGCTTTGAGTCGATACCCGGAACTCTACCCATTTTCTTTGTGATTTTTATCATCATGGTTTGTATTTACGGGGGTGTTGGCACGCCTACCGAGGCGGGTGCCTTGGGTGCCGGCGTGATTATGGCCATGGCATTTTATAAGGGTATGCGTTGGAGCACCTTAAAAGACGCGCTTATGGAATCGTCTAAGTTAACGGTGATGATCTTCACCATGATTTGGGGCGTTCTACTTTATGTACGGTTTTTAGGCTTTGCTGACTTACCCAATGCCTTCTCGGCCTGGATTGCGGGTATCGACCAAAGCCCCTACATAACATTACTGTTTATTCTATTGGCCTATGCCGTACTCGGCATGTTTATGGATGCCATCGGTATGCTACTGCTCACGTTGCCAGTCGTGTACCCAGCTATCATCGCCTTAAATGGTGGACCGCTAGTGACCGCAGCGGATTCAGCCTTTGGCGTCTCCTCTACCGGCTGCGCTATATGGTTCGGGATTATTGTCGTAAAGATGGCCGAGTTGTGTTTGATAACACCGCCCATTGGTTTGAACTGCTTTGTCGTGGCTGGGGTCCGAAAAGACATTTCGGTTCAGGATGTATTTCGCGGTGTCACCCCCTTTTTCGCCGCAGACGTGCTCACCATTGCAGTTTTAATAGCCGTGCCGAGCATTGTGCTTTGGTTGCCGTCGATGATGTAGTCGCAAACTAAGCGCCTCGGGATGGGGCGTTTAGGTGGTTCCCACGGCTGCGTAGTGACCATTCGATAAGCTTAAAGTCGTCTTTTAATCGCACTAATTTGGCAAATATTCTTCACGCCTGAGCCCATACTTTTGCATCTTTTGGTTCAACGTCCTTCTCGGCAAATCGAGGACATCCATTACCGTCTTTATATTACCCTCATGAAGCTTGAGCTCAGCGTCGATAAGCATCTTTTCGACATGCTCTAATCGGGCACTCAGCGAAGCCTCAGACATTAACGTATTCGACCCCGACAGCTCGGGTTGGCTAACCTGCAACAGTTCTTGCACCGATACGTCATCAATGTGGTGAATTAGCATATAGCGCTCGGCCGTGTTTTTGAGTTCTCTAATATTACCCGGCCAGCTATAGGTTTCCAAAACCAGTCCCTCTTCAACAGATATTTCCGGGCATACCAAACCATTGAAATTGGCCGCCTTGGTTAGGAAGTGTTTAAACAACATTACAATATCTTCCTTACGGTCGCGCAGCGGCGGGATCTTAATTTCGGACACCAACAGACGATAATAGAGGTCTTCCCTAAAGTCGCCTTCTTGCACGGCCAGCTTCAAGTCTTTTTTGGTGGCTGCCACGATGCGCACATCGATCCTTTTCGGAGTATGTGACCCTATGCGCACAACCTCTCGCTCTTGCAACACCCGCAATATCTTTACTTGGAAGTACATAGGCATGCTTTCAATCTCATCGAGCAACAGGGTGCCGCCATGAGCGTATTCAAACTTGCCCGAGTGGCTCTTAGTGGCCCCCGTAAAGGCACCCACCTCGAAACCAAACAACTCGGATTCAATTAGGTTTTCAGGGATGGTCGACACATTGATGGGCACGAAAGCATGTTCGCGTCGAACGCTGTATTCATGCAAGCACTGCGCGACTAACTCTTTACCGGAGCCGGTCTCGCCGCTAATAACG
>Ga0209193_1000805_pt1 | contig 18310 bp, 27 predicted proteins | sample COGITO_mtgs_1003_FD_185515 | JGI IMG/M metagenome (GOLD analysis project Ga0209193, IMG submission 185515) | Pelagic marine microbial communities from North Sea - COGITO_mtgs_100330 (SPAdes) (version 2) | ecosystem: Environmental > Aquatic > Marine > Epipelagic ... | reverse complement strand
GCAAGATAAGATTTTGCTTCTTTGTTAATCATTTTGTTTCTCACTTTATTCATAATATACTACCATTATAACAGGTTTCGGACTAATGTCAAGCATTATTCCGTTTAATTGGATGGAATAATTATCCGACATGAGATAATGACATCATGCCTTCAGACACTTCACAGATATGTGCATTGATTAGAGAATCGATTTCTCTTTGTCTTTCATCCGCTTCTTTAGCATAAGCATCTATGCCCAGTTCTGATTGCCAAAAACTTGAAATTTCTTTGTGTGAATTAAAGAAGTATGAATCATACCACCAGCCGTCAGCGTCAAAGTCAAACTCAAGTTCTGCGACACAAGACCAACCATAAAAGAACTCAACATAAACATAAGTCATGCCATTATGTTGTTTGTCGCCAAATTTACTATCCCAACTAGCATTATCAGATTCTTTGTACCAATGACAAAGTTTTACAGCCGCATCTGAATAGTTGACAACAAGACCTTTGTTGTTTGCCTCTGCGAACTCTCTGTCGCCTTTACCTAGTTTAAAATCTTCGGGGTAGTTCATATCTTTTTCATCCTTTTTCATCATAATATAGTTATATTATACACTATTTTGAGGGTAAAATGAAAAAACTTATGGTGCCAGTAGCCCACTATTTGGAGTGGAACTGGCATAGTAAGGAATGGTGCCGAAGGTAAGACTCGAACTTACGACCTACTGATTACAAATCAGTTGCACTACCAACTGTGCTACTTCGGCATTATTTTTTAAAGATGAAAGTCGGCTCAAACTTCTTTCCTGGGATGTCAGGTCTGACATATTCGCCCATATATCTCTGTTGTTGTTTTGGTTCTGTTAGTTCACCATCTAGGTTCATAACAGCAGGTTTGCCCTGTTGTGTGCTTAATGATAACCACCATGTATCTACATGTTCAAAGCCTACTTCTTTTGCAAGTGTAACAGTATCTTCTTCAAAGGTTTTATATTGTTTTGTGTTTGCAACATTGAGTGCAAGATATTTGCCAGTTTTAAGACCTGTATGTGCGTTGGCGATAGTCTGTTTTAAAAAGTGTTCTTTCCACATCTCTGAGGTATCAAACTTAATGCTTGATTGTTCTGGTTCATCACCATATGCTTCCCAACCAAAGTATGGTGGGCTTGTCATTACAAAATCTAAACTTTCTTCTGGCGGAACATAGGTTTCACTACCTTCTCTGCGAAGTTCATATCTCTTATTGGCATGACCATAGTTATCTCGTATCTTTTCTAGTCCTTCGTATGTTGGAATGCATGGGTCTGTACCTATATAGTTCACGCCAGCTGCAATCGCACCCAGTAATCGACCACCATACCCCATACTTGGGTCCCAAACTGTACCCGCTTCAGTACCTTCTAATGGGCTATCTTTGTCTACAAATACATCATAGAGGGCGGCAGCGGCTGTCGGTCTAAAGTTAGAAACCATCTGTGTGCCTGTAACTCGTCTTAACATCAATCTCATAAGTGAGTCAGTAATTTTATGAGGCAATGTTTTTGGAAAAAATACACCATTCAGTAATTTAGAAATGCCGTGTTTTAGTTTTTCTTCATCATTCCATATATCCATAGGCGTATGCATCTTGCCACATTGAATACCCCAAGCGTGTTCCATAAATGACCATGCAAGACTTTGTCCGTGTTGTGTTTGTCCTATAACTTTAGTTCTTCTATCTACAAGAACATCTCTTTTATAGTTCATTAGTTGCTCAAATCTTTTATTACGCCAAGCGTCATCAGTAGAATAATATGGAAAACCTTTCTCTCTCCACTCGTCATAGACTTGTTGTATTAGTTCATCACTTGCGCTCATAAAACTTCCTTTACATTGTCGTACATATACACATCACCAGGCAATGCGTTCTTCACGCCACCTTTAGACCATGATGTTTGTCCGACTAAACTCATGCCATTCTTTTCATAAAACTTTTTTGCAATTTGATTATCACTTCTCACACTTAGGAACACTCGTCTGTTAGTCCAGTCAAAAAAGTTCTGAAGTGTTTGGCTTGCAGTACCTTTCTTCTTGGCAGCTATTTGATGTAGTATACAATCGCCTTGTTGTGCTGTTGCAGTACCTATTCTTTGTTTTCTTTTATAGTAATTATATGTTATGATAACATCATTATCTAATATTAAATTGCCACTTGCAATCATTCTTTTAATATAATCTTGTCTAATATGGGGAAACCATTGTTTATGTTGATAAAATATATCTTTTACAACATCATAATCTTTATTTGTGGCATGTATCATATTACCCCTTATTATACTATAAAGTCCGTTCCTTGTCAAGCTATGAGAGTCCTAAGACTATCATTGGCATAACAATCAACAACTAAGTGAATTCTGTCTATATCTGACATGTTTCTGACTGCATGAGGTTTTGTTACATCTGTGTAATAATAATGTCCTGTTTTTAAATTATACTCATGAGCAACTTTTGCTCTTGAACTTTCAAACAAAGAAAAAACAACATCATCATTTGTACGAATTGGCACATGAATTCTTATAATCTGACCATCATCAAACCCTAAGTCTTTGTCAATCTTATCACTATGTTTGCCAATAACTTTACCAGCCTCTAGTTTCATAAAACGAACTCGTTCATATTTGCACGGCAAATTTTCTAAAATTTTAAACACAGGATTTAAGGGGGTTGCTTCATGTAGGTTTGTCCATTGTAGTTGTTCGTCAATGTTTACTGAACTCTTTAATACACCAGGTTTTAGTATGTCAGTTATCTTGGGTCCATACCCATACAAAGATATTGCAGTCCAATCATTACCTTTTGTATACTTTGTTTTGACTTTTGTGAAATCTAGGTTGTCAAGAAATTCAGCTGCGCCTGATAAATCCTCTATACAAGGCTCTAGTGCCAACTCTTTCATTAGTGGTCTATTCATCTTAGTATCCTATACTCTGATTCTGTTTCTACAACAACTCTTGCACCACAACTCAAAATCTTTTCACCTTCTTCGCCGTAAACTACTTTACTAGGTCCTAATATTTCTACTTCATGGCAATAAGTATTCTTGCGACCTTCTTTAATTGTAATCACAGGTTCGGTAGTACCATGCTTTAGATTAGCCCTAATTTTATGTTGATTTACATGAATATATTTTTTATTGGATGATTTTCGGGCCACTTTGTCTCCTTTTTATTTCTTTAATCATTTTTTGTTTAGACTTCTCTGCCCGTTCTAGTTTGAGTTTACTCACGAGGTCTATAAAAACATACCCATTCATGTGTTCATTCTCGTGCATGAATATTCTAGCAGACATGCCATGTAAAGTTTCGTTTACTTCTTCGCCGTTCTCGTCTGTGTATGATACTGAGCACCACTTTGGTCTTTTGATTGATAAGAATAAAAATGGGAAAGATAAACAACCTTCTTTTAGATTAATAGATTCAGGACTTACATCATTGATAAGTGGGTTGAATACACTTCTAACTTTGCCATCTTCTATCTGAGGATGTCCGCCCATGACAAACATACGATATGGAAGTCCAACTTGATTCGCTGATAGTCCAAGACCACCATACTTTGCCATGTTGTCGTACATAACTTTTGACAAATCTTTTCTATCTTTAAATCCAAACTGCTCTAAGTTCTCATCTAAGAACGGTGCGACTTGCATTAATAGTCTTGGGTCGTTTGGTGGTATTAAAGGATATACTCTTTGGTCTTTCTGTTTTTGTATGTGCCCTTCTAGGTCGCTTAGAATAGGAGTCTTGCCTGTTTGTATATCTTCTAAGTGTTGAGCTGCTGCTTCAATATTTTCTGCGTTTAGTTTTTCTGCCATAGTTTTTCCTTATTGATAATTGTATGCTAATGTAATTCTATCTTCATCATCTTGGTGTTTACCCACGCAATGGGGCATATAACTTCTAAATACCACAAGTCTGCCTGAAATAGGAGTATATTCTATAGTCGTGTTCGTACCGACTAAACCATCAACTTTTCCAATATCTCTTTGGTCTTGAAATGGCGGTTGCATTATCAAAGGACCACACTTATCACTTGATTTTAAAAAATATACAGCAGATAGTATTGAATTTGCATGTGCATGTACCTCTTGATAGTCGCCAGTTTTATAGATATTAAACCAAGATGTATATCTATTAGGTTTAAATTTTATTTTAGTTTCATGAACATAGAGAGCTACTGATTTATTTATCCAGTGATTTAATTCTTTAAATTTTGAATCTAAATGCGGCTCATACGCACCATCAGATGTGTTATATGTGTCGTTAGATACCCATCCCTTACCACCACTCTCTGTTTTACTTTGCATTTCGTAGCAATAGTCTACAAGATTTAATTCGTTGTGGTCAGGATTGTCATAAAAACCTATCTCTTGAGGCCACCAATATTCAATCATTCTGCCATCCTTGTAAAGTTTTTATATTTTTCAAATTTCATAACTCTTGGGAACTTGTCGATTAGAGTATCGCCTTTGTGAGATATTATAAAGACATTCTCTTTATTCATTGTATGATACAATATTCTCATAAACTCATCTGTACCTGTTGTGTCTAATGAAGAATCAAATATCTCATCTAGTATGAGTAGATTTGTATTTGTTGAGTTCTTTAGTTTAGCGATTTCACGCCAAGTAAACAATATAGCCAAATCAATTCTTAACTTTTCGCCTTCACTAAATGAGTGATACTGAAAATCATCACGGTGTCTTGACTTGATTGTTTCATTGAATTCTTCATCAAGTGTGAAGTTGACAAAGAAGTCCATGTCCGCCAGGTTCTTATTTATATACTGATTCATTACAGGCAAATATTGTTTGATAATCTTTGTCTTAATACCAGTATCTTGCATGAGATGTCTTGCAGTATCAATATAAAGTTTTTCTTCTTTTTCTTTTAACTTTGTTTTCTCTGCATCAACAAGCTGTTCTTGTAGTTGGTTGAGTTCACCTGTTGCAACGCCAGTTGTAAACTTCTCGTCTGATAGACCATCTATTTCTTTTTGCAGTCTGGCCTTATATTTCTCAATCTCAGTTATAGATGTTTCGTAACGACTAATCAATAATTCTTTTTCTCTTATCGCAACAATGACTTCGTTAATCTTGTCTAGTTTCTTTTGTGATGTTCTGATTGCGTTGTCAAGCTGCTTCATGCCAAGTTCTAGTTCTACAACTTTTGCCTCTTTGACAACGATTGTTGCTTTCTTAAAGGCCTCATCAATCGCCTGGCGACATGTAGGGCAATCATCATGTTCTTTAAAGAATGTTAATTCTTTTTTATGTTTGATACAAGTATTTTCTATCTTTGCTTCCATGGCTGTCAGTTTGCCATGTTTACCTTTTAGTTTTGTTTCATCAATTATTTCTACTTGTAGGTCTGAAATTTCTCGTCTGACACGAGCAATATCTTCTCTATAATTGTCTATGTCTGTATCTGCATTTTCAATATCTAGTTTCTTTGAGTCAGCAGTATCTTTATTCGTGTTACTAATATCATCTATATGTTTCTGTTGTGTTTCTATCTTACCATCAAGCATCTGATAATTGAAGTCTGCTTGCTTGATTGTTTCGTCTTGTGCCTTTGCCTTCTCTCTGAACATTAGATTAAGTTTAGAAAAGATTTCAATGTCAAGTATTTCTTCTACGACTTCTCGCCTATGTCTGGCACGAAGTTGCATAAAAGGAACAAACGAAGCGTTGCCCAATATCACAACTTGTGTGAATGACCTAAAGTTTAGTTTAAGTATATGTTGTTCTAAATGTTTTTGATAATCTCTTATAGCTGCATCTTGGTTCAACATATCACCATCACACCAAATCTCAAACACATTAGGCTTTATACCACGAATAATTTTATATTCTTTTTTACCTATCTGAAACTCTACTTCAACAACACATTCTTTTTCGTTGATTGTATTTACTAGTTGGTCTTTTTTGACAGCACGAAATGGTTTATTAAATAGACCAAAACATAAGGCATCCAACATGGTTGATTTACCAGCGCCGTTGTTACCAACAACTAGTGTTGTAGGCGCTTCATTTAAGTTAATCTCTATGAATTGTTGGCCTGTTGATAAAAAGTTTTTATATCTTACTTTTTTAAATATTATCATTTAATAGCATCCGTATCTTGTGCTTCAATATACATTTCTTTAATCATCACTTTCAGTCTGTCTTTATCTAGGTCAACTTTTAATTGGTCAACATAATTACTTACTAGATTCATTGTATCTTCTGCACCTTCAACAACATCATCACTTACGGTTGTGTGTGATAGGTCAGAATAATCTTCAAGTATTTTTAGTTCGTGTACAGAGATATCATTATACAGTCTTTCAAGCAATCTGTCAAACATTTCGTTGTCTTTTTTATTAATAACAACCAACTTTACATACTTTTGATTGTAATCCGTAATATCAAACTTATCATAGTTTGTTAGCACATCATCATAATGTAGTTTGATAAACATAGTAAATGGATTAGGCACAAACTCTACATCTCTTGTTTCAGTATCAAAGACATGAAAGCCTTTTTGATTTTTGTAGTCAGACCATGTGATTTCATATTGATTGCCTAGATAGTATACTTGGCCATCATCATTCTTATGGTGAAAATGCCCACTATAAGTTTTCTCAAAACGACTTACAATACTTTTATCATGTCCATGTGTTTGTTTCATGGCATCATTCATACTAAAACCATTCAAATCAAAATGACCCATACAGACATCTGCTTCGGCAGTTCTTAACATCTCTATTGAGTCTGCCTCATTCTCTGGATTAATCCAAGGCATCATCAATATTTTTGTACCATCAAAGTCTACTACTTTACCATCTTCATATATCCAAGGCTCATTAATCCCGTCAGCAGTTGTGCATAACTCCTTTATGGCATTTACTTTGTTTGTGTTTCGATAGTAAATATCGTGATTACCGATAATGATATGGGTGTCTATCTTTTCATCCCATAGTCGCTTCATAAACTTTTTTCTAAAGTTACGAGCAGTCCTAAAATTGATAAACTTTCTTCTGTCTACAACATCACCCAAGTGAATGAGTGTCTTGATATTATTCTCTTTTAAATAAGGAAAGAATATCTCGTCATAAAACTTATGAAAGAAATCATCAAAAATAAGACTATCGTTTCTTGCACCGAAGTGGGTGTCATTCAATAAGGCTATTTTCATAATATATTATTTTTTAGGTTCTTCTGTATCTTCTCTGCTATTCCTTCTTAAAAAATCTAACATGGCACTCTGATACTGTGTATCATCGCCTTCAAGTGAGTCCATCATTTGTTCAACACCGAAGTTAGCAATCATCTTTTGTTTGACTTCTTGCTGTTTCTTTTCTTTCTGTATTCTACGAATAAACGCATAGTAGATTATCTGTGTAAAATATGCAAATGGATTATTACTTTTTTCGGGGTCGAAGTTGTCCATGTATTGTAGACAATTCTCTATGCCATCAGAAATCATATCATCTCTGTATGTATAGTTGATGAAATTAGGTCGATACGATAGGTGATTTGCAATCTTTAGATAACATTCTCCTATGTAATTACTAACAGTAGGTCGTGGTTTGCCTTCTTCTTCGGCCTTAATTCTTAATGCACGATACTCTGTCATTGCTGCCAAAAACTTCTTATTATCTACATAATGAGGTTTTTGTTTTGGTTTTAACTTTTCTTCTTCTGCCATGTTATAGTCCTTTTCGGTCATTACGCTTCATAAGATTCTTCAAAGTTTTCACTAAATTATTTTTCTTATTTGATTTCTTATCTTTTAATAGATGAAGTTTTTCTTTTATATGTTTTAATTGAGCTTCTTTTTTGATGTTTCTACTAGTTGTTTTATTCATGTGATTTATTATACTATACCTTGTCTGGGTTGTCAAGCATCCGACTAAAATAATTTATTTGGATTAAACGCTTGACAAGTCTAAAAAATGAGTGTATAATCGCACATGTAGGTGCGGTGAGAGACCTAATTGGCTTTAAGCTTAAAGCTTCTAATGTAATGTTGTACCTTTCTCTAGTAATTCAAATTCAGGTTCATCATCTTCAGGCCCAATTTGCATATCCATATCTTCTGCAATATCTAATATTCTATCTATATCTTCTGGCGTGAGTGTAGGGCGTAATGCAAGTTTTTCATCAGTATCAGCCATCTTTTGTAACACAACTTCGTAATAATGTGCCAACTCAACAGTTGCAATTGATATGACAACAATTTTATCTTTTGCAATAACAAATTCTTTATCTTGTGTAAAAGGTATCCATCTTGATAATGTTGTATCTTCCTTTAACCCAAACTCTGTCATACGAGGCGTTGTAACCAGTTCTAATGGGTTAACAATTCTCATATGATTATCATCAACAGATATAGTTCCCATCAATAGACTTCCATCCATTAATTTTACTAGTCTGTAATCAGTTGGGTGATTCGGTTCATTTAATGTTTGCATACTTATATTTATCAGTCCTTTAAGTCTATGCTGTGCATTTCATAATCAAATTCTTCTTCTGTGTAGATGTTTATTCTCTCCTGAAAGTGTTTAAGAGTAAAGTTTTCTTTTGACTTCCAAGTCATATCGTCTGCAATATCATACAATGTGGCATCAACTTTGTTCTCGCCAAGTCTTAGACCACGACCAATTGATTGTAGATTTCTCACTCTACTCTTAGATGGACTTGCAAAGATAATATTATGCAGATTCTTAATATTGACACCAGTAGAGAATGTGCCATAACTTGCAACAATGATGGCATCTTTTTCTTTCTCTACGATACCTCGAATTGTTTCTCTCTCATCAGCCTCTACACCACCAAAAATATAAAAGACTTTTCTACCATCAGCTGCCTTGTCTTTAATGATTTGATGTAGATTCTTACCATGTTTCTCTACAAGTTGAAACAATACAAGAGTGTTGCCTTCTAGTTTCAATGCAAGATTACGAATGAAGTTTTGCCTTGACCGACTACTTACAAGATAGTCAATCTCATCCTGATACTTGCCTTTTGCAACCATTTGACAGTTTTCTGGTGTATGTTTCAGAATCAAACAACGAACAGTCAGTTGTGATAGTTGTTGTTTGTCCATTAGTTTCTTCGTTGATGTAACTTTATTGACGGCACCAAATAAGCCCTCTAATACAAGTTTGTGTGTCTGAGCACCATCAAGTGTTCCTGTCAGCCCGATTCTATATTTGCAGTCTGTCAGTTTAGACATAATCTCTGTCAATGATTTTGATTTAAACAAATGTGCCTCATCACCAAACACAACACCGAACTGGTCGAAGTATGCCTTTGGCAATCGAAACAAACTTTGCCATGTCGATATCAAAACTCTCTTGTCAGTAACATTTGAATACCCACTATACAATCTATGACAATACTTTTCTACATTCCAACCATACTCTTTGAAGTCAGAATACATTTGTTCTACGAGAGAAGTTGTAGGCACGATTAAAAGTATTCGATTGTTTGTATCGTCTTTGATTAGATGTGTGTAGTATCGAATAAGTGAATAGATGATAAATGATTTACCACTTGCAGTAGGACTTAACAGTAACGCTCGATTAAATTTCAGACTGTGAAAGATAGCATCAACTTGATAATCTCTTGCTTCGAACTTCTGGCCGAGGCTGTTAGAAAACTTTTCAACAAGTTCTCTCGTTACTTTGTTTTCTACTTCAACATCTTTACCACAGACAACATTATACCCTCTTTCTTCTGCAAACGCCTTGATGTAAGGGTACAATCCAAAATATATTTCTTTTGTCTTTTGTGAGAATAGTCTTATCTTGCCATCCCACATACGATTGCGAAACGCAGGCATGAATTTATATCCAGGCACATAGAATGTGAAGAACTCTGAGAGCTCTCGTTGAATACTTGGGTCAGCATCAACAGTCAAATATACCTCGTCTTTCTTCTCTAAGATGAGAGTTTCCATTTACATAATCCAAGTCATTATACTATATCTGTTTCCTGATATTACTTGTTTAACTTCGTGTGGGTACATAAAGTTAGAAGGAAAAACAATGGCAGAACCTTGTATCTTTTCAATATACTTGTCGCCACAGAGAACAAACTCACCGCCTTCGTAGTCATCATTCAAAAATATTAATGATGTCAGATGTGGGTATCCTTGTTTCTGCCCATGACTGTGATGTATATTATCAATATGACTTTGCATAAACCCGCCCTCTGTGTATCGATTAATTCTGAAGTCGGTATAGTCTATTGATTTTATATTTGTATGCACACTAGTATAATCATCTACACAATAATCAAAACCCTCTCGTATTTCTTTATAATAGGGTGATGGTTTGCCAATCCAATATTCTTTCATTGATACTTTAGAATCGCCTGTGTTTTTATATGCAGTCGCAAATGTAGAATCTTTCCACTCTGCTGTTGTTTCGTAACGATTGATTATCCAATCACAAGTTTTTGAATCTAAAACATCTGGATAAAAAAATATGTAATCAGAAAGTTGCTGACTGGTATTCATTATGTTCTCCTACTTCTCCCTTCAATTGTACATTCCACGCAATACTAATGCGTTTATTGTTTGATATATTTTGTGGCACCCAATGTTGCAACCATGATGGAAAAAATATGGCACGATTTGCTTGTGAAGCAAATTCTAATAAGTTTGAATTTAGTTCATTCTTTTCTTTTTTTCTAGGCACTATAACATCAGCTGACGGTCTTGCATCAATGAATTGAATACCTGCAGCCTTATCTGAATGTAGATAATAGACACCACTTAGAAAATTATTTGAGTGAGTGTGTGGCGGATGTGCCTCTTTGTTTTGTATTACATTTCCCCACATGTCAGTAATTGCAATATCCTCAACATCATAACCTAAAAGTTCTATTTGTTCTTTACATCTTTGTATTATTTTTTTTGAAAACTCTTTAAATGCAGGTTTAGTGTGTAGGTCTGGATTTGTTTGCCAGTTGTTGTCGTATGTTCTTTCTCTCCAAAGATGTTCAATGTATTTTTTCATCTCATTACTGATTGACTTATCTATAAAGTTATCTTCTAAGAAAATATTAGTAGGAAAAGCAAAATATTGAATCATATTTAGATTTTCATGCTTGGTAAATTGAATCATTATATTGCTCCACTCGTAAATTTCGCCCAGTCGATAGCGTTTTTAATTACAAAGTTTCGACTGTTGATGCTTCTTAAAACTTGCTCAAGATAATTTACTACTTGTCGTAGATATGCTTCTTTTTGGTCTGCCTTTTGTAGTTCTTCATCTGACTCCATGTAGATGTGAACATCTGCCTTGAGTACTTTCAAGTCAAATGGTTTCTCTTTATAAACTGATGGGTCTGCTTTACCTGTATAGTATTCCCACTTCTGTCGTTTAAGAACTTTCTGTTCGTACTCTGCCTTCTTTAGAAGTAAAGAAAACTTGTTGAAGTGTTGTAGGTATTTGTTATGAAGTATTGGTTTATCGATTCTGAGCCTAAGTCAGTTTCGTCTATTTTTAAATCTCTGTTAGCTGATTCTTGTAGTTCTTCAAGGGTCATAATATATCCATTATTTAAGTGTATCAATTATATTTATACGCCCACAAAAAGTGGGTATTTCAAGTGTTACAGTTGCACTATCTCATAGTACATGTAACTAAAATCTACATTTGCTTGTAGATAGTTCACATCACTTGCCTGTACATCATACGATAATGCGCCAAGAGATGTTGGAAAAATATTGTGAAATCTTATTTCAACTTTTGCAATGTTCTTGCTATTCAGTATTGTCAATGTAGCATCTGAATATGTACCGCCATCTGGTACTGTATTGTTATTTGGCGAGTTTGTAGTTTGACCAGGGAATCTATCTGTGCCTGTATCTCTCAATGTTGAAAATTGATTGTGATTCTGTGGTGCACCAAGACCAAGTAACCAGTCGTGTATTTCTTTGTAGTTGTTTAGATTCTCATCTACAAGAAATGATATACCCAAGTCTTGATAATTTAATTCATCACCTGGGAAAGGTATTGACTTGAGAGGTGTGTCTACAGTTGCCTGACCTAGTGAGATGCCAGGAATGTTTGCAGTCTGGCAAAAGAACTCTACAGTTGGTAGTTTAGAACACTTAAACCTAAACTGAACAGGGCTTGCATAGTCCAGTACACTTGGCTCTCTAGTATTTACATTAGTTGTTGTCATTAGTTATTTACAGGTGCGTTTGCTCGCCATTGATAACACGACCAGTATCTTGCAGTCGTCTTATCTTTTGCAGTATCACAGTTATGTCTAGCACGAAATGACTTTCTTCTTGCTGGGTCATCTCTTTTGATAGACAATCCTGTCGTATCACCAAAAGATACTTTCTTTACTTTGTCGCCATCTTTGACATAAACATAAAACTTCTTACTTCCACCTCGTATCGGGTCGTTCAGTTTAACTGTCTTACCTTGATACTCTGCTTCTGTAATTTCTAAGTCTTGATATTTTTCTTCGCAAATGCAGTCTATTGCTTCTACTTGTTTTAATGTTTTCATACTATTATTTATAAGAGTTTTGGAAGTAAAAAAAAGACACCCGAAGGTGTCTTTTTCTTGTCTACTGTGTAGAAAAAATTACATAATGTTTGTAACTTTTACTCTACGGTAGTAAACATTCTGGTCTCCAGCAGCAGGTGATGTTAAATCAATTGCGCCAGCGCCGTTAGATGTTGCAAATGGATTCGCAACCATTCCGTAACGAGTCTTGAAACCAATTTTAGGTTGGAATGAATCTTGACCAACTGCACGAACCATTTGTAAAGGAACATATGGGCAGTAGAAGATACCTGAATCGTAAGGTGAAGTACCTTTATATCCAGCAACATAGAATTGACTTGCAGAAACATTCGCACTATATGGGTCAACATATACTTTGAACTTACCGTTAAGAACACCAGCAAAAGTATTACCAGTATCATCAACATTCAAGTTAGTTGCAAGTGCAGGAGCGTAATCTAATACACCAGCCATTTGAAGCGCAGAAGCGACATCAGCAGAACAGATGATTATATTACCTTTACCTCTACGAGTTTGTTGACCAATCGCATTGGCATCTCTCTCTAGTTGGTAAAGTAGACCTTTGAACTTCTCAACTGACCAACGACCATTAGAGTCGGTGTCAAGGTCGAAGATTCCAGCAGTAGTAGTATTAACTTGTGCACCAGCCTTAGCAGTTGTGTAGATAGTTCTAACAACTTCACGGTTGATTTCAGCAAGAATTTCACTTGACAAGATGTTAGCAAGTTCAGTTTCAGCGTCTAAGCCGTGAATTGCTTTAAGGTCTTGTGCAAGTTCCATTGTGTACTCTGCTTTCAAAGCTCTTGATTTTGCAGTTACAGTAACTTTGTCGATTGAGAACGCCATTTCAGCAAACTCATCAGTTCCGTCACCTAGTGTTTCTGCTTGAGCAGTAGACATTCCATCACCAGTAGTATATGTACCAGCAGAAGGGCTGTCGTTTAGTGTCGCAGGGTTAGCGCCTGAATGTGCAGAAGCAGAACCAGTATTACCAGCAGCATCTCTTGCAGAGAAGTCTGAATCAGCTTCGTCAAATAATGCCTCAGCACCAGCTTGTGAACCAAAGCGTGATTTCATTGCAAAGATAAGACCAGTAGGTCCTGTCATTGGTTGAACGCCACAGATATCATAAGCGATTAGGTTAGGCATTGCACGGCGTACTAGTGAAATTAGAACTGGGTCCCAATTGTCAACAGAACTACCCGTTGCGTTTGTAGGTGCAGCCTCAGCCATAAAGCTTCGGTCTTCCCTTACTGCTTTTTCTTGGTTCTCAAGAATAACAGTTGTAACAGCACGCTTATAGCTATCACCGATTTTTGGTAAATCTGGATGCTCTAGGACTGGCTGCCACTTTTCTTGTAAATTTTCAGTAAGATACATTTATCTCTCCTTGTTATTTATTTTTTAGTTAATCACTCTTACTTTAAAGAAGTAAGATTTTTTGTAATAGCGGCCGTATATGCAGCCATAGCATCGGATGTACCAGCATCAGCAGGTATATTCGCCGCCACAGAATCAACTTCATCATGTGATGTTGCCTCATCTATTTTTGTCTTAGGGAAATAAGATTCTTTAATAGTTTCTAATTTCTCTGCGAACTTCTCAGCACTATCGAATTCAACATTCTCAGCCATAGAAACAAACTTTTCCTTTTCAGTATCAGCTAAATCTTCTGATACAGAAACGACTAGTTTTTCTCTCTGTAAATCATTAGTACCTTTTGCAAGAACAACATTCTTTTCGATTTGTTCGTTCAACTTAGATTCTAAATCTTTAACTTGACTTGTTAAATCATCTAGTACATTGTATTTTTCTTCAGGAACATCAATATAATGTTCTTTGAAAAGTCCTTTAAGTCCAGTGATGAAATCTTCAGCGATTTCAGTACGAATACCTCTTTCAACTGCTAATTCATTCTCTTTCATCCACTCTTCCACAACATAGTTTAGATATGAATCGACTTTCTCGACCATAGCTTCTTTTACTGTTTCAGTTTCAGATGCAAGTTTCTCATCAAACTGTGCTTCTAGGATTTTCGTCTGTTCTTTGATTCTAGTCTTAACAGCAGCTTCAAAAATTGTCGCAGCCTTATCTTTAAATTCTTCAGATAAGTCAGCGTCAGATGAAACTAGTGCCTTGACATCATCAGTCAAGTCAATTGAATCAATAGAATCTTCAGCAATTACATCTTCTTCAGTTTCTACTTCTTCAGCCTTCGCAGAAGGTTTCTGGTCATTAGGTAATGAACCATCTTTTGCGTTAGCATTAACTTGGTCTGAGTGTTGCTTAACCTTTTTCGTTGCGTCCGGGTTTGCGTCCGTAGGTTTAACTACAGCTGCACCCAAATCTTCAGCGTCATTTTTAAGGTGAGTAGCTTCAGCTGGAGCCGCATCTTTGTTAGCTGCGTTCTTTTGCTCTTCTAAATCTACTACTTCTTTAACTTCGGTTTCAGACATTCGGTCTCCTTTATTAAAAAATTAATTAATTTGTTAATTATAATTATTTATACAAATCACCAGTTCCACTTTACGCTTTCTGGTGAATCTGCGTACTTTTTTACAGTTTTGAAATAAAATTCGCAAAAACTTTTGCCTTCACTTCTGAAAGTTCGTGCATTTTTGCTTTTTCTATTTCTTGTTTGTATTCTTCAACGGTTTTACTTTTCAGTACGCCATTGTCCCATACCCACTCTTTTCCTTCCATGATACCTTCTACAAAGGCATCAGGTGCTGACGGGTCTGCAACAATGTCAGCCGCCGTTGCGAGATAAAAGTCCTTACCAACTGTACCGTTAGATATAGAACCCATACCTCTTGAAGATACACCCAACTGTGCGCCTTCGTCAATTAAGTTTTTGACGATTTTGCCGTAAGGAGTATCCATAATTTTAGCCTCACCGATGAAGTTTTTACCTTCTGGAGTTAGACTAGTTATCATATGAGAAACTCTTTCGAGATTAACTGTTGGCCCGTCAGGGTGTCCCAGTTCGCCGAAAGCTCTTTTCTTATTGATAAATTCGTTTGTGTATCTTTTGACTTCAGTTGCCAAAGTGCCTACAGGATATACACGACCATTACGGTTCTTGATATCTGCCTGCATAAAGACACCTTTGATTTTATAGTCTTTGCCGCCTTTACTGTTGCCTTCAACTATTAAATCAATATCTTCAATTGTTTCTGTAATTAGTTTCATTTGTCCACCTTTTCGTTGTTATAGACTTTATCGACTATACCTTGTTTAATTTCATCTCTCTTGACATCATACTTCTCTGCAAATGCCACTTTAAATGCCTCAGCCAAAGTTGCCTTCGACTTAGTCCCGACTATTCTCTCTAAGATTTCACGAGAACGGTCTTTAGGTTTTCTTTGAGCCATTTACCTTACTTCTAATATAATTGTATAATTATCGCCTGCAACAAAACCTTTTGTTGATATTAGAATATCGCCTGCAGGAGATGTGTTTGCAGTTAGTGTGGCATTATTAGGAATAGCATTGCCTGCCGTATAGTAGTCGTGATATCCTGTACCACTAAAAAATCCTATTGTTGAGTTCGCACCATCTGTGCCACTTCCTGCCCACAATAGTTCTACGCCAGACTTACCATTTGTTGTGTTAATTGCCCACCAAATCTTTGCAAGACTCTTTGTACCATCTTCGCTCATAAATGTCAACGCACTAGCGTCCATCTTTGTTACAAGTGTTTCACCTGAACCATCACTCATATTAGTAAACTTCATTACAGTCTTTGTTCCTGTAGTGTCTACTAAAGTTTGACTTGTTACAACATCAGCCATCAGTATTTTCTCCTAAATTCTGTTACTAACAAATAACTCTTAACATTTGAATCAGTTGTTAGTGTCATTTTTTTATCGTTACCAAATTTTAACTGGTCTGGCCTTAATCCGTACTTTCCTTTTCCAGTCAAAACTAAATCAGCACTTTCAGTATCAGCACTAATTGTTAATTTACCTGTGCCCTCTATTAAATAGTAACACTCGATTAAACATACAAGTGTTTCATTTGTACCGCCTACTAGAGCATTCGCATCGACCAACTCTTGGTCGGTTTCACTTCCAATACCTGTTGACTTAACAATGTACTTGGAAGTGGTATCCACAACCTTAACATTACTAATTGCCATGAGAAATTACGCAGTAAAACTTTCGTCTTTTCTTAGTTCAATCATGACATAACCAGAAACACCATAAGCATTTAACTTTAGGTCTCCTGATGTCGCACCTGTGTTAGTTGCGTTGTTCTCAATCTTACCAGCAGTACCATCATAGTGTCCTGTACCTGCAAGATTAATCGCCAATGTATCTGCCGAAGCGCCTACAAATTCAATAGATGCCCAACCAGTATTATCGTCAGCAGTACCTTGTACTAATGCCCACCATATTCTAGTTATATCTAACATAGCACCATTAGCGTGTCCTGCTAAACCACTTGCGTCAAGTACAACAGAGTCAGCAGTAGTGTTATCGTTCATGTTTACTAAGACAGTTACTTTACCACCAGCAGCTCCACTACCTGTTGCAATTTTCGTGTCTTTAAGTGTTCTTGTTGCAATAGCCATTTTTTATCCTTTTACTTAATTAATTCGTTGTCAATATAATCTTCAATATCTGTAACACTAACACCGTGTTTCTTTGATATTGCCTTAACAATGCCTTCTATCTTAGAGATGAGAGGGTCAGACGCCTTGTTTATCATTGCATACATGTCTGTTATTGCCGCTTTCATCTTCGGAGATAATTTATTAAACTGCGTAGTCGGTAATGAAGTCTTTCGTTCAACCAGTTTACCTGTAAAACTTTTAAACGAAATTTCGCTCACTTACTCTTCCTCTACTACTTGGTCGTCATCAATCTCAAAATCAACATGGTCGTCTGCATCAACATCAGCTGCAACATCATCAAAAGAAGATTGCCCTGATAGTTCAGAACCAGCTTCAATTGCTTCCATTTCATCGCCAGCATTTAACCAGTCATTCGCAACAGTTTGTCTTTTAGCGTCTAACGCCATACCAATTTTATCAGTCAACGCACTTTTAAACGCATCTTGAGCTGCAACATTGTCGCCACCCTGTAACGCATCAACCATATTTACTACACTTTCATTTGACATAATTATTCATCTCCTATATTTATATCACCATATTCATCTTCGCCCATATCTTGCGAGGCAATGATTCCTTGTCTAATCTCATTGGCAATCTGCCCATCAATTTCAATAATATCTTCATCTGATTGTTGTAAGATATTCTTTCTTACATATTCAACAGAATAGTATTTACCCACATAAGGACTTACTTCTTGTGCAAGACTTAATCTTTCTCTTAGTATCTCTGCATTTTTTAATTCAGCAAAGTACCCGTCTTTCAAGAAAGTGTACTGTATGTGTTCTTTTATTTTACCCCAATCTTCAATTGTGATAATACCTTTCAACACTAGTTGCGTTTTCAGTATATCATTAAAGACGCCAGTAAATCTTTTTCTTAATCTCTGAACGAATTTTGTAAACTTCAGTTCATCTCTTGTAATCTCTGCGGCTCTGCCCATATTGAATCCATTATCTGAATCCATTCTTGACATTGGCACATTCAAAGATTGATATAATTTCTTTTGAAAATATTCAACATCTGATATCTCACCAAGATTTTGACCACCAGATAGTGTAGAAACTTCTGTGCCTTTTGCACCTTCTCTACGAGGTAACCAAAAATCTTCAAGCATTGACATATGTTTTCT
>Ga0209193_1000777_pt1 | contig 18741 bp, 19 predicted proteins | sample COGITO_mtgs_1003_FD_185515 | JGI IMG/M metagenome (GOLD analysis project Ga0209193, IMG submission 185515) | Pelagic marine microbial communities from North Sea - COGITO_mtgs_100330 (SPAdes) (version 2) | ecosystem: Environmental > Aquatic > Marine > Epipelagic ... | reverse complement strand
TTCATAATCTTGCGTTAAGGTATTGGGCTTTTTTAAAGGTATGAGTATCTTCGTTAAAAAAAGAAAATGACAATTCTTATCACAGGAGCCACAGGGCTTATTGGTACTGCTTTATCAAAACGTTTGTTAGACCAAGGCCATACCATTCATTTTCTTACCACGCGCAAACAAAAAATTATTAACACGCCTACCCATAAAGGGTATTACTGGAATCCAACTCTCCAAGAAATAGATCTTTCAGCCTTTACAGATGTATCGTGTATTGTTAATTTAGTAGGAGCTACTATTGCCAAAAGATGGACCCCTGCCTATAAAAAAATTGTCATGAGCAGTAGAGTAGAAACTACAAATTTACTTTACAAATCTTTAAAAGAGTTTAATCATGGCGTGACTAGTTTCATATCTGCAAGTGGCATTAGTTTATACCCAAGTGCAGATACTGCAGTATATACAGAAACCTCTAAAGAGGTAGCGGCTAATTTTTTAGGGGAGGTTGTAGTAGCCTGGGAAGCTGCCGCAGACAAATTTAAAGACCTTGGTATTGGTGTAGCCAAGATACGTACAGGAGTTGTTTTTGACAGCTCTCAAGGTGCATTTCCAAAGATGATACAGCCCATAAAAATGGGTGTTCCCTCTTTAGTAGGTGATGGTTCTCAATGGATCTCTTGGATACATACAGATGATATAGTAGCCATCTACAACCATGCGATTGATCACAATTTAACAGGTATCTATAATGCTGTAGCACCCGTGGCAATAAAAAATACAGAATTCACAAAGTTAGTAGCTGGCTTTTATAAAATTCCTATGTGGGCTCCAAATATTCCAGGGTTTATCTTAAAATTATTTTTAGGTGCAATGTCTATGCTAGCGCTACAGGGGCAGCTAGTTAGTGTATTAAAGCTAGAGAGTACTGGGTTTGCATTCAAGTATCCAACCTTAGACAAAGCGTTAAGTAATTTATTAAAAAAATAAGTAACTATAGTATATTAAAAAAGCCTCAAGTAAAACTTGAGGCTTTTTTTAACGTGTAAATTATTGATTTACATCATGGCAGTTACATCAATAGTAATTTCCATATCATCATCAATAAATTTATCTCCTAGGTTGTCAAAAATAGATTTTGAACCATAATTGATTCCCCATTTGGTTCTGTCTATGGTAAAGGTTTCACTCTTTACTTGAACCATATTGTCTTGACTAGTTACTTGTACTGGAAATGAAATGTTTTGAGAAATAGAAAGCATGGTAAGGTTTCCACTCATCATCATTTTTCCTGCTAGGGCTGCTACACCTGTAACCTCAAAGGTTGCTGTTGGATATTGCATAACATTAAAGAAGTCACCCTCTTTACCTTCAACAGTACCTTTTAAGTGAGATTCTAAACTTTCTTTCCCACTATTTTGGTCAAGGTCTGTAACTGTAATACTATTCATGTCTATCACAAATTTACCACTCTCAATGGTGCCTGCTTTAAGATAAAAAGCACCCTCTGTTACACTAATAGTTCCTGTATGGTTTCCTGTTGGCTTACTTCCTAACCAAGCAATGGTTGAGTTTTCAGAGGTAACCCTGTAAGGAGTTGCCTCTTGGGTTGGAGCAAGTGTCTGTTTGGCTTCACTTGTTTCACTTTCTTTGGCACCCTCTTTACATGAGCTTACCCCAAGGGTTATAAGCATGATAATAATAATATTTAAACTTGTTCTTTTCATTTTGATTGATTTTTTTTTAGAAATGTAAATGTAAAGGTCAATAGTTTAGTTTCTCTTAAAATGCTGCTAAATTTTGGTTGTGACATTTTGACATTTTTAAATAAATGGCAGTACTTTTGCTCCTTGTAAAAAAACAAATACATGCCCGCATGAGCAAAAAAGATACAAATAAAGAAGCAGACCTAGAAGATACACTAGCAAATGAGCCTACACAAGAAATACCTGTAGAAGCTCAGGTTGTTGTTGAAGATGAAAGAACAACCGAAGAAAAACTAAGTGAAGACCTGCAAAACGAAAAAGACAAACACCTGCGTCTATTCGCAGAGTTTGAAAATTATAAAAAAAGAACTGGCAGAGAGCGTATAGAGCTTTTTAAAACCGCAGGTCAAGAAGTGGTAATGGCTATCTTGCCTGTTTTGGATGATTTTGATAGAGCCCTCAAGGAATTTAGTGAAGACCAAGAAGATATTCATGTTCAAGGCATGGTGCTAATTAGCAATAAGCTAAAAGAAAATATGAAACAAAAAGGTTTGGAAGTTTCTCAAACTATCCCTGGAGATGTTTTCAATGCAGACAATCATGAAGCTGTAACTCAAATACCCGCTCCTACAGATGATATGAAAGGAAAAATCATTGATGTTTTAGAGAAAGGATATACCTTAGGTGGTAAAATTATACGCTACCCAAAGGTGGTGATAGGACAATAATAGTAGTAGCTAATACTTCTGAATTATTTTATTTCAGAAAAAGGACACATCATGAAAGACGATTTTTACAACATACTAGGAATAGATAAAAGTGCATCTGCAAGCGAGATCAAAAAAGCTTACAGAAAAAAAGCAATAGCCTATCACCCTGATAAAAACCCAGATGATCCATCTGCAGAAGAGAAATTTAAAAAAGCAGCAGAGGCTTATGAGGTTTTAAGTGACTCAAACAAAAAAGCACGCTATGATCAATACGGCCATCAAGCATTTGAAGGTGGTGGTTTTGGTGGTGGTGGCGGCGGTGGCGGCATGAATATGGATGACATATTTAGCCAATTTGGAGATATTTTTGGTGGCGGTGGCTTTGGTGGTGGTTTTGGAGGTAGTGCTGGAAGAAGAACTGTAAAAGGAAGCAATCTTCGCATTCGTGTTAAACTTACCCTAGAAGAGATTGCAAACGGTGTCGAGAAAAAAATAAAAGTTAAACGCAAAAAAGTAGCTGCGGGCACAACATTTAATACCTGTAGTACCTGTAATGGTAGTGGTCAAGTAATGAAGATTCAAAACACTATTTTGGGTCGTATGCAGACATCTGCTACTTGTAGTACTTGTGGTGGTGCAGGACAATCTGTTGCAAAAAAACCTGCCAATGCAGATGCACAGGGTATGTTAGCAACAGAAGAGACGGTCTCTATAAAAATACCACCAGGAGTTGTTGATGGTATGCAGTTAAAAGTATCTGGTAAAGGGAATGATGCTCCAGGAAATGGAATCTCTGGAGATTTATTAGTTGCCATTGAAGAAATACCTCATGATAGCCTGCAACGCGAGGGAGATAACTTGCATCATGATATGTACATTAGTTTTTCTGAGGCTGCATTGGGTACCTCAAAGGAGATAGATACGGTAACCGGGAGGGTAAGAATACCTATAGAAAGTGGTGTACAAAGTGGTAAGATTTTACGTTTAAGACGAAAGGGAATTCCTTCAATTAATGGTTATGGAACCGGTGATTTGTTGGTACATGTAAACGTTTGGACACCAAAAACACTTAATAAAGAACAGAAAGAATTTTTTGAAAAAATGACCGAAGATCCTCATTTTCAACCCAAGCCAGAAGAAGAAGATAAGTCTTTTTTTGAAAAAGTAAAAGACATGTTTTCTTAAATTAGTTGCTTATTCATACTAATTATAGTATATTTGTTTCAGCACTATGATGCTAGTAGTGTTTTTTTCTTTTTCATAGCAATTTTTTTTACCTCTCATGGTTTTCTGTGAGAGGTTTTTTGTTTTATAAGAGTGTAACAAATACCTTAAAACGAAAACTAATACAAGGTACTGCTGAGCAATCAGATATTAAAAATTAATACCTTTACAACTCATTAATTAGTATATGGAATATTTATTAAAAGCCAATTCAGTTTCAAAAAAATATGGTGAATTTACCGCTTTAAACAATGTGTCAATAGCTGTAGAGAAAGGAGCTGTTTTTGGACTTCTAGGGCCAAATGGTGCAGGAAAAACGTCTCTCATACGCATTATCAATCAAATCACGATGCCAGATAGTGGGGCTGTTTTTTTGGATGGAGAGCCATTGCGTCCAGATCATATTCAAAACATAGGATATTTGCCAGAGGAGCGGGGCCTATATAAGTCCATGAAAGTAGGGGAGCAGTGTGTATACCTAGCCCAGCTAAAAGGTATGTCTGCCTCTCAGGCAAAAAAACGATTGAAATACTGGTTTGAGCGTTTAGAAATTGGAGATTGGTGGGATAAAAAAATCCAGGAGCTAAGTAAAGGGATGGCCCAAAAAGTGCAATTTGTTGTTACGGTGCTTCATGAGCCTAAACTCCTGATATTTGATGAACCCTTTAGTGGTTTTGATCCTATAAATGCAAGCCTTATTAAAGACGAAATTTTAAGACTTCGCGATAATGGTGCGACAGTTATATTCTCTACTCACCGCATGGAATCTGTAGAGCAGATGTGTGATCATATTGCCCTGATACACAAGTCCAACAAAATATTGGACGGAAAATTAATAGATATTAAAAAAAGCTACCGTTCAAACACCTTTGAAGTTGGCCTTATCACAGAAAATAAGCCGCAGGTTATTTCTCAACTCAAAGAAAAATTTGACCTGCAGCCAGCCCATTTTAAAAGTATTAACGATACCTTAAAATACAAAATTAAACTACCACAAAACACTTCTTCTAATGACTTGGTAAGTTATTTAACCTCTAAAGGTGAACTCAATCACTTTGTTGAGGTGATCCCTTCTGCCAATGATATTTTTATTGAAACAATACAAAAAAACTAAGCCCTTATGAACCATCTTTCATTAATCATTAAGCGAGAATACATCAATAAGGTGCGCAATAAGTCTTTTATTGTAATGACTTTTTTAAGCCCTTTAATTTTTGTGGGTATTTTTGCTTTGGTTGGATACCTCTCAAGTATTAATAATGCTACTATTCGTGATATTTCGATTGTTGACGAGAGTGGTGTTTTGGCCAAAAACTTTAAAGACACCCAGACAGAGAAATATACTGTTTTAAAGAATGTCTCTATAGATGATGCCAAATTATTAGGGGTTGAAGGAACTGTATATGGAGTGTTGCATATCCCCAAGACTACAACCCTTGAAGGGTTAGCAACCGCTACTACTTTTTACTCTAAAGAATCTCCCTCGCTCACTATAATGCGAGATATAGAAAATACCATTGAGTCTCAAGTTAATACTGCCAGATTAAAACAGGCCAATATAGATGCAGATAAAATTAAGGCATTGCGCATTGAGGTAGATACCAAGCAAGAAACTTTTGAAGGTAAAAAAACTTCTAAGGCAGATGCTATTGCCAAATTAATTTTTGGAGGCGCTGCGGGTTACCTTCTGTTTATGTTTATTATTATCTACGGAAATATGATCATGCGTAGTGTAATTGAAGAAAAAACCAGCAGAATTATAGAAATCATTATCTCTTCTGTGAAGCCCATTAAATTATTGCTAGGTAAAATTATTGGAACCTCTCTTGCGGGTGTTACTCAGTTTGTAGCTTGGGTGATTCTCATCAGTATTTTAACCTCTGTTGTAAGTTTAGTTTTTGGTATAGATCCTGGGGCTGCACAATCACAGCAGCAAGAAATGATAACCCAGGCTAGTGGTGGCTCTAGTAGTTTATTTCTAGAAGCCTACCGTGCTTATGAGGGTTTACCTTTAGCTAACCTAGTTATCATGTTTTTACTATTTTTTGTTGGGGGTTATTTATTGTATGCCTCTTTATATGCAGCAATTGGAGCTGCCGTTGATAATGAGACAGACACCCAGCAGTTTATGATACCGGTAATAATGCCTTTAATTTTATCTATTTATGTAGGTTTTTTCACGGTTATAGAAAACCCTCATGGCATGGTTTCACAGGTATTTAGTTACATACCTTTTACTTCCCCAGTGGTAATGTTGATGCGAATTCCTTTTGGAGTACCACTGTGGCAACAGGTACTTTCTGTAACTATACTATTTGTCACTTTTATTGGTATGGTGTTTTTTGCTGCAAAGATATATCGTGTAGGTATTTTAATGTATGGTAAAAAACCAACCTATAAAGATCTTTTAAAATGGCTTAAATACTAAGCACTAAAAAGTTTGAAAGCCAAGAGGATTAATTTTTTCTTTAATTGTAGGGTAACCCTTAAGATTTCTTTAATTTTACGATAACAAGCTTACCGGCAATTAAATACCACAAGACGTGCAAGAAAATATCACAGAGACAGTAACAAAAACCATTTGGGGAGCTATAAAAAGTTTTTTAGATTTGGGTTTCACCTTAGGGACTGGAAATCAAGAAGTACGCATTACTGTTTGGACCTTGCTTTTGGTGATACTTTCTTTTGTTGTCGCACGGCTTTTTTTAAAATGGATTCGGGTGCTACTCACCCGAAACATGCAGGAGCCAGATAAGCTTAAATTTATAAGCTTTTTCAAGTTTGTACAATACATTACCTATATCATTGTTGGCTTTGCTGTTTTAAGCGCATCGGGTATTAATGTGACGCCTTTTTTAGCAGCTTCTGCTGCACTTTTGGTAGGACTGGGGCTCGCACTTCAAGAACTTTTTCAAGATGTAATAGGAGGGGTTTTTATTTTCATAGACAAATCATTACTTGTAGGTGATATTGTGGAGGTAGATGGTAAGGTGGCAAGAGTATTAGAGGTTACCTTAAGAACCACAAGAGCCATCACAAGAGATGATAAAATAGTGGTGATTCCTAACCATAAATTTATTTCAGAAATTATTATAAATTATACTCAAAATCATAAAACAACTCGAGAATCTGTCAAAATTGGAGTTGCCTATGGCAGTGATGTAAAAAAAGTGGAAGCTTTATTATTGCAAAGCGTAAGTGAACAACGTGGGGTTTTAAAAACTCCGAAGTCTTTTGTGCTTTTTGATGATTTTGGAGAATCTGCATTGCAATTTAGTGTGTTGTTTTTTATATCAGATAGTTTCTCTGTCCCAAAAATTAAAAGTGAAATAAGATTTAGAATAGATCAACTCTTTAGAGAAAACAATATTTCTATTCCATTTCCACAAAGAGATATTCACATTATCAATAAAACAGTGTAATATCTTTGGGTGCAAGCCCGTCTATATAACACCATATTTAAAGGCTTGCAAGTCATTGCATCTCGCTGAACTATTAGAAAAGAAATTCATGGCAAAAATATTGATTATTGAAGATGAAGCTGCTATACGTAGGGTGTTGGTTAAAATACTTTCTGAGGAAAACAGCGCTTACCAAGTAACTCAGGCCGAAGACGGCCTAGAAGGGATAGAGAAAATCAGAGATGAGGATTTTGATTTGGTGCTCTGTGATATCAAAATGCCAAAAATGGACGGTGTTGAGGTGTTACAAGCAGCCAAAAAAATTAAGCCAGAGACCCAAATGGTTATGATATCTGGTCATGGAGATCTAGATACGGCAGTCCAAACCATGCGCCTTGGCGCTTTTGATTACATTTCAAAACCCCCAGATTTAAATAGACTACTCAATACCGTTCGTATTGCCTTAAACAGTAAAGAGCTTGTAGTTGAAAACAAACGTCTTAAAAAGAAAGTCAGTAAAAATTACCAGATGATTGGCCAAAGCAATGCTATCTCTGAGATTAAAGACATGATCGAAAAAGTTGCCCCAACAGAAGCGCGTGTTTTTATTACAGGCCCCAACGGAACGGGTAAAGAATTAGTGGCCCACTGGATACACCAAAAGAGCAACCGCAGTAAAGGCCCAATGATAGAGGTTAATTGCGCGGCTATTCCGGGCGAGCTTATAGAAAGTGAGTTGTTTGGTCATGTTAAAGGCGCCTTTACTTCTGCCAATAAAGACAGAGCAGGAAAGTTTGAGGCTGCCAATGCAGGAACCATTTTTCTTGATGAAATTGGAGATATGAGTTTATCTGCACAGGCAAAAGTGCTGCGAGCTTTGCAAGAAAATAAAGTACAGAGGGTAGGAAGTGATAGAGATATTAAAGTAGATGTTAGGGTCATAGCGGCAACCAATAAAGATTTGAAAAAGGAAATTTCAGAAGGAAATTTTAGGGAAGATTTATACCACCGTTTGGCAGTAATATTAATTGATGTACCTGCTTTAAATCATAGAAGAGAAGATATCCCGCTACTGGTAAACCATTTTGCAGAAAAAATAGCCTCAGAGCACGGTACAGCTCAAAAGAAATTTAGCCCAAAGGCCATTGTACTGCTTCAAGAATATGATTGGACAGGAAATATAAGAGAATTACGCAATGTTGTTGAACGTTTAATTATACTTGGTAGTGATCAAGTTACAGAAAAAGATGTCACCCTATTTGCCAGTAAATAGGAGTAAAAAACACATTGCCTTTGCAGTTGTATTGCTTATTGATAAAAAACACCATATACTATGAAAAAGTTACTAGTTGTATTGCTGCTAATTTTTACGGGTCAAGCCTTAGAGGCCCAAAACACAAGTGAGAAAGATGCGGCCATGTTAGAGGCCATCTATAAAGAGTCTCTGCTCAACGGAAATAGTTATAATTGGCTAGATCATCTGTCAAATAAAATTGGGGGACGTCTTTCTGGATCTATCAATGCTCAAAAAGCAGTACAATACACCAAAGAAGAACTTGAGAAATTAGGCCTTGACAGGGTTTGGTTACAACCAGTTATGGTACCCAAGTGGGTTCGCGGTTTAAAGGAGTATAGCTTTATGGAAACCGGCCCTGGTGTTACAAGTGTCATGAATATTTGTGCTCTTGGGGGTTCTGTAGCCACTCCAAATGCAGGTTTAAAAGCCAATGTTGTTGAAGTTTCATCTCTGGAGGAGTTAGATGCTTTAGGCAGTAAAAATATTAAAGGAAAAATAGTTTTTTTTAACCGCCCAATGCGGGCTGATTTAATCCAGACTTTTGAGGCCTATGGTGGGTGTGTAGACCAGCGTTACTCTGGAGCAAAACAAGCAGCAAAATATGGCGCCGTTGGTATAGTAGTGCGTTCTATGAATTTACGCAATGATGATTTTCCGCACACCGGCGCTATGAGCTATGGAGATTTACCTGCTAGCAAAAGGATTCCTGCCTGCGCAATTAGCACCAATGACGCTAATAAACTAAGCAATACCTTAAAGCTGATTCCGGAGCTTAACTTTTATTTTAAGCAAAACTGTAAAACATATCCAGATGTAGAATCCCACAACGTTATTGGTGAAATTACAGGGAGCACCTACCCAAATAAGTATATGATAGTGGGAGGACACCTAGATTCCTGGGATTTGGGAGACGGATCTCATGATGATGGCGCTGGTGTTGTACAATCTATGGATGTACTACGTTTATTAAAAAAAACGGGATATACCCCAAAACACAGCATTCGTGTTGTATTGTTTATGAATGAGGAAAACGGCTTGCGTGGCGGTAATGCCTATGCCACACAAGCAACCCTAAAGGCAGAAAATCATGTCTTTGCTTTAGAGAGTGATTCTGGAGGGTTTACCCCAAGAGGTTTTTCTTTTGATTGTGATGCTGCTAATTTTTCGCAAATACAAAGTTGGCAACCTTTGTTTAAGCCCTATTTAATTCATTATTTTGAAAAGGGTGGAAGTGGCGCAGATATAGGCCCTCTTAAAAAAGAAGGTATTGTACTAGCTGGGTTGCGTCCAGATAGCCAGCGCTATTTTGATTATCATCATGCAGAGAACGATACTTTTGATGCCGTAAACAAAAGAGAGTTAGAACTAGGAGCTGCTACCATGACAAGCCTCATCTATTTAATGGACACCTATGGCGTAAAAAATAGCCTTACTCAAATTAAAAATTAATTTTTTAAATTATAGGTTTAGGGCCTATTTTAAATCCCACCATACCACAAAGAATTTTTCAATAATAGCGCCACTTTTTTTATAAACGTGTGGTGCTTTTTTGTTTTCTAGTGATTCTAAAATTTTGACTTGTATTTCTTTAGCATTACACCAATGGGTAATAGCTTTGGGTGGGAGTAACCACTGTTTTTTCTCTACAATAGCATAGCTGCAGGTGTCCTCGAGGGTAAACTGGTGGTAATACATCCAGTACCCTACAACACATTTTTGATATGCTTTTGGGAGGGCAAGTTTGTTCTGTCCAATAGGCAGGTACAATGACGCTGCTAGATAACATTGTTGTGTAGCTTTTAAGGCATTAAAACCTATGTTTTCTAGAAGTTTTTCTGAGTTTTTATCAAACAACAATGGGAATTGTTTTTCACGTAGTTTGGTTATTTTATCTTGTAAGGAATCCTTTTTGTTTGGTCCTATCCATTTTTGCTCAAAGGTGCCAAGGCTATCGGGGTCAAATAAGTAAAACTTACAAGACAGCTCTACATGTATTTGAGTTTTTGTTTTTCTCTGCTCAAGTAAATAGTCTAACTCTCCTATTGTTTTTGTAGGGCTTTGTATTTGGATGTTTGCAGCCAGCAATTTGTAAGACTTAGATTCTTTGACAATGTTTTCAAAAATAGCTTCTGCTTGCCTGCCTAGCACGGTGTCTGGAATTTCAAAATTGGAGCTTACCAGTTCTGGCAAAGAAAAAGTATTGTATGAGAAGGCAGCTCCAAATACGTCTAATACTGGAATTTCTTTAAAGTGAGCATGTATTGCAATTGGCTTACTGATGGTGTTATTTTTTTATGACCTGTTCATATTTTTCGATCCACAACTGTGGAGTCATCTTGGTGCATAATTGGGCAATCAAATCAAAAGGGATTTTTTCTAAGTTTTTAAAACGAATACAACTTTTCCCCATGTCCAGTTTAGTGCTAACATGTTTTGGGTACTCCTTTACAAACCAATGCAATAGTTGTGGATCGCTATATATTCCAGAATGGTATAAGCTAATGTTGTTTTTTTGAGAAGCCAAATGTATAAAGGGTAATGGCAGGCTAGGGTTTACATGATACCCATCTGGATATATACTGTGAGGAACAACATAACCCAACATACCGTAACTTATACATTCTTCAAACCCTTTAGGGAGGTTGTCTAAAATGATGTTTCTTAGTCTTGTCATGACCTGTATGCGCTCCTGTGGTAGCTCATCAAGGTATTGCTTGGCAGTGGTTGCTTTAGATTGCATTTTTTATTTTTTTAAAGGTAGTTATGTAACTTATAAAGTGAAATAGTAGCTGCTAAAATTTTAGCAATATAAGTTAGTTTTTATTTATGGGATAATAATTAAAAACCTAGTGTTCAAAACCTGTAGGTTTTTATCTTTGCATGAAAATAAAATTTCTTGTTAGCCCAATATACAAAAGAATTCAAATACAATTTAAAACTAGCTACTCCTGTTATTTTGGGTATGCTAGGGCATACTCTTGTTGCTTTTGTAGATAATATAATGGTAGGGCAATTGGGTACCGCAGAATTGGCGGCAGTTTCTTTAGGAAATAGTTTTATGTTTATCGCAATGTCTTTAGGGATTGGTTTTTCTACTGCAATTACACCCTTGGTGGCAGAGGCAGATGGAGAAAACAACTTTGAAAAAGGGAAATCTTCTTTCAAACATGGGCTGTTTTTGTGTACAGTTTTAGGCATCGCATTGGTAGGGGCTGTTTTTCTGGCAAGACCTTTAATGTATGCCATGAATCAACCCACAGAGGTGGTGGATCTTGCCATGCCATACCTTACATTGGTTGCGGTATCTCTATTGCCTTTAATTGTATTTCAAGCATTCAAACAATTTAGTGACGGCCTATCGCTCACGCGGTATCCAATGTATGCTACCATTTTGGCCAATATTATAAATGTAGTGCTTAACTACATGTTTATTTTTGGGAAATTTGGCGCTCCTGCTATGGGAGTTGTTGGAGCTGCTGTTGGTACACTAGTCTCTAGAGTTGTGATGGTAATCTACCTTTGGTTTTTGTTATATAGCAAAGAACAGTCTAAGGCCTTTGTAACACATATTAAGCTTTTTACCCTCTCCAAAAAAATGCTTAGTAGAGTATTTAATCTCGGGTTTCCATCTGCACTGCAAATGTTTTTTGAGGTTGCTATTTTTACAGCTGCTATCTGGCTATCTGGGGTGCTTGGTAAAAACCCACAGGCTGCAAACCAAATAGCCTTAAACCTATCTTCCATGACTTTTATGGTTGCTATGGGCTTTGGTGTTGCTGCGATGGTACGGGTAGGAAATCAAAAAGGGCTCAAGCGCTTTGATGAATTGCGCCGTATTGCTTTTTCTATCTTTTTACTGTCTACCATTTTGGCAGTAATTTTTGCTATTCTGTTTTTTATCTTTCATCAATCTTTGCCTAGTTTATACCTTAATTATGACAACCCCATCGAGGCCTTAGATAATCTTGAGGTTGCAAGTACTGCCGCTACCTTACTTTTAATAGCAGCTGTTTTCCAAATAAGTGATACCATACAAGTGGTCACACTAGGGGCATTGCGGGGTATGCAAGATGTAAAATTACCTACTCTTATTACTTTTGTTGCCTACTGGGTAGTTGGCTTTCCTGTCATGTATTACTTGGGTTTACACACAAGCTATAGTAGTGCAGGTATTTGGATAGGTTTATTGGCCGGTCTAACAGTTTCTGGAGTACTTTTATCCTGGAGGTTTCATGTACTCTCTAAAGAGCTAATAGCTTCCTCTTAATCTAAAACTACTCAAGTGTCATTGAGGTGGTTTTTACTAGCAAGGTACTCGAGATTTTTTATTGTAATTTTGTAGTCTGTATTTTTTAATACCCAACAATAGCATAGCTTTATAATTAACACCAACTATTCATGGAATTCCCAAAATACCTTCTAGGCGATAATAGCGATTACCCATCTGCTGTTTTTGTTATACACACTGCTTTTCCTCGTTTTATTATCAATCTTGAAAATGATGAGGTAGAATGGTTAGAAGATTTTGATTCACAAGATCAAAAAGAGCTTGAAACTGAGACCGAAAATTTTATAAAAGAAGCCAGTGCCTTTTATGATAGAGAAATAGATCGCTACGAAGATGATTGAAACCCTGTTACAGTATGATGAACAATTGTTCCTGTTTTTAAATAACCTAGGCACACCCTCTTGGGATGAGTTTTGGCGTATTGTTACAGAGAAATGGTCTTCGTTACCTCTGTATGCTCTTTTACTTTTTTTAGTCTTTAAAAAATTTGGGTTAAAAGCCACTTTGCTTGTCATGCTTTGTGCTGCTATTATGATAACAGCTACAGATCAATTAGCAAATTTATTTAAGTACATACTATTTAAAAGACCACGTCCTTGCCGCGAGCAGGAGCTAGAATTACTCATGCGCTTTGTGGCAGATGGTTGTGGTAGGTATGGTTATTTTTCTGCCCATGCCGCAAGTAGTATAGCAGCAGCAGTATTTTTAGGGCTGTTATTAAAACCCTTTTACAAGGCCCTTCCATTTTTATTACTACTATGGGCGAGTGTGGTGGCCTATTCTAGGATTTATCTAGGTGTGCATTACCCCCTTGATATTATTACTGGAATGTTTTTTGGAGCTTGGATTGGACTTGCTGTTTATAAGCTTAATGTATGGGCGCAGGGGCGTTTTACTTTATAGAGATTAAAAATAAATCCCGCCATAGCCTTGTCTTGTGTTTTTTACTATCTGTAGGATAAGGATTAATATCGTATCGTGTTATCTTCTTTTTTTGATAATCTTTAAACGTAGTTTCAAAAAGTGTACGATCCTCTTTGCCTACTAAAACTCCAAAAGTATTAGTTTTTGGGATTTGGATACTATCTTCTTTCTTCATCACAGGGATAGTGTGGCCATAGTCCCAGATAATTTCAGGTGTAAAATAGGTGAATTCATAGACAGAAATAGCTGTTTTATCCTGCCATGTTTTTAATTCAGTAAAGGATCTATATTCTTCGTTTACGAGTGTAGATGTGGCTAATGGCATCCCAAAACAAATCGCAGAAACAATAAATGCTACTGTAAGATATGTAACTGTAATTATGTTTTTTTTCTTTAGTTGGCTAAATATTAAAACACCTATGCTGCACAACACAATGCTTAAGACTATAAGCCAAATCCAAGGAGTTGTTGGTGTGTTTTTAAGAAATATATACCCTAAAACAGGTGTTGCAATACCAATAAAGGCTATAATTCCAAAATTAAAATAGACAGGAATTGTTTCTCGTTTATCTTTTAAGTCCTTAAATTTTCGAAATAAATACTCTATATAAAACCCAGTATTTAAGGCTAACGGAATAAGAACAGGTAGTAAGTATCTTGATTTTTTTTCTGGAATAATTGATAAAAGAAATACAGAGCAAAGGGTCCAAAGTAGTGTGAACTGATACCCCTTTTTAAAAAACACCTTGTTCTTTAAATAGGGATACAACAAGCTTATAAATGCTGGAATACACCAAATTCCACTCTGAATAAAAAAGCTCCAATAGTAGTAAAACGGCCGTACGTTATAACTTGTCCAATTTGTAGTTTCTTTGGTGGTGGTCGCAATCACTTGTTGTGGATCTAATAAATAGGTGTAAATGTGCCACCATCCAGATACTAAAAGTGATACAACTAAAAATAAAAGAAGAGGGAGTACTGATTTTGTTCCTTTCTTAAACTTAAAGACAAACCCGTATGCTATTATAAAAGGCAGTAGTAATGCGTATAGAGAAACAGGCCCTTTGCTCATAAATGAGCATCCAAAAAATAGAGCAGCGAGTAGCATTCGTTGGTATTTTTTTTCTTGAGTACTGAAAAACAAATAGAATTGATAAATAGCCGCCATCATAAATCCATGGGTAAAAATATCCCACTGCCCATTTCTGCCAGAGAAAACAATAAAAAAAGAGGTGGCAAGAATTAAACTACTTATAAAGGCGTATCTGATATTGCCAGTGAGTTTTTTTGTAAAAGTGTAACTTATACGTATTAGTACTACAGTAATGATAGCCGCAGGGATTCTCATTGCAAAAACACTTTTTATACCAAACAAAAATGCTGACCCTGCAGAAAGCCAAGTAGGCAATGGAGGTTTTTGGTATCTTGGCTCCCCGTTTAAAGTGGTAAGTAACCAGTTAGAATCTTGCAGCATTTCTCGGGCTGTAACAAAATTTCTTGCTTCCATTATATTTACCCACAAGGCATCTAGATGGGCTGTAAACAGTACAATACAGATAAGTGTTAGTAGCAATAAAGGATGCTCTTTAAGATACCTCATAATGTTGTTTTTTCCAGATAAAGATATTTCGGATGTATATTACCAACCCTGCGCAATGACCTATAAATAATACGGGGTCTTCTCTTATAATTGCATAGCTCAAAATTAACAGAGCACCTACAACACTCATTCTCCAAAATCCAATGGGTAGTTGAGAGCTTTTGTTTTTTTCAGAAGTAATCCATTGGTATACAAACCTAAGGGTAAAGGTTAACTGCGCTATAATGCCTAGGGTTAATAACCAAGTAGGTATGGCCTTGTTTTCAAAAAGCGAAACCATATCATACTGGCCATTGTTGTAGCCGTATATTACTATGATAACTGGAAACACCAATAAAAGCCACTGCAAGGCTTTTGGAGATTTTTGCCACTGCCCTTGTAATTGCAAATTTCTAATATAGATATAGTAGGTGAGGGATTGCCCCAGCATAATAGCAAAGTCATCTCTAAGGTAGCCGTACACAAATAATAAAAAGGAGGCAAGTAAACTTAACTTCCAAAATAGGGATGGGGTAACAACTTTATTGTTTTTTTCAGAAAGTATCCATTGCAAAAGCAAACGTCCAGAGAAGAGAAGTTGTGCGCAAAAACCTATGGCGTAAATAATCCAATCACTCATCCTTTGCTCGCAATGGTGTAATTAATGTATTTTTTTTTCATCCACAGATATGCAAAACAATCTAGTAGTGGCCCAAGTAACCGGTTCCAGACACCAAATTTTGCTATGCCCGCTACTCTAGGGAAATGCCGAACCGGAATTTGAATAACCTTGCCTTCTTGCAGTAAAATCATGGCAGGTAAAAAACGATGTAAGCCCTTAAACATTGGGATGCGTTTGGCGTATTGTGTTTTAAGTACTTTTAAAGGGCATCCTGTATCATCCATGCCATCATTGGTAAACCCGCGGCGGATACTATTTGCAATGGTAGAAGACATGTTTTTAACAAAATTGTCTTTTCTGTCTGAACGCACACCTGTTACTAGATCATAGGTATCTATATGTTCTAGAAGCTTGTTGAAGTCTTCGGGGGTTGTTTGTAAATCACTATCTATATATCCAACAAGATCTGTAGACACATGATCAAACCCAGCTTTAATAGCGGCGCTGAGGCCTTTGTTGTTTTTAAATGAGATATACCCAAAGGCTTCATTTCTGTCACAAATAGTCTCAATTATGGTAAGAGATGCATCCAATGAACCGTCATTTACAAAAAGAACTGCTGTTTTTTTTATAGCAATTTTGGTGTATGCCAACAACTCTTTTTCAACACGGTTTAAATTATCTTCTTCATTGTATACAGGTACTATGATGGTAAACTCGTACATATTGTTTTACTAAAATATTTTTACAAAAGTATTGTTTTTTAATAGAACCTTGCCAAGATACAATTTCAAACTACATGGAGTGAGAAAAGTGTAATGTCTATAAATTGTCCTGGTTTTTTGTTTGGCTGATAAACTCCTTTAAAGCAACCCCGTAAGTAGATGCTTTAATTTTAGGAGTTAAGGTATTGTATATGGTGTCTAGATATTTTGTGTTTGCATTGTAAATTTCGCTTAGGGCTAGAAAAGGAGCAATTTCATAGTCTTTGTTGTTAAGTGCATAGTTTACAGTAGCCAGATAGCTACTGGTTAATACTCTTTTTTGTAGTTTGTCTATAGAGTCTATGGCTTTCATGTTTTTGTCCTTGGCGGCACTAATAAGCAACTGAGTGAGATTTTTGTTTCTATCTGTGTACCGTTTGATGAGCGTTTTGTACTGGCTGTATTTTTTTTGGTTTTCAGAGCCAGTAATTACCGCGTTTTCTAGAAAATTGTTTAGTTTGGTGTTAATAGAGATATCTCCAGGTTCTGCAAAAAATGCAATGGCACCAACCTCTCTGTCTATGTTTTGTATTTTCAAGCTCAAAAAGTATAGTTCTGGGCTTTCAATTATCTCAGAAAAATTAAAATGAGCATCTCCCTTAACCACCATAGAATCTATGGTTTTAAACGTGTTGTTTTCGCTTTTTTGGAGCAGTAAAGTACCCTCTTTCATGCCCTTTACAAAACCTGTAAGGCGCATTTCATTTTCTAGTGGGGTGCAATTTATTAGGGTAATAACGCTTAAAAGCAGCAGTAATATTTTTTTCATAGCAGCATGTAAATTAACATGGTAAAGATGGGTTAAAATTTCAGAAAACAAAAAGGAGCATCTCTTTAATTTATATAAGCCATAGGGTTTATCCTGCAGCCGCCAGTTGCATTAAAAAAGTACATGCCACGGCGCCAATAGTTCCGATGGCATACCCAAATACAGCCAGTAAAACACCCACTGTTGCCAAAGAAGGGTGAAATGCCGAAGCTACAATAGGAGCAGAGGCAGCACCGCCAACATTAGCCTGTGATCCTACCGCTAAAAAGAAAAACGGCGCTTTAATTAACTTAGCAACTAGTATAAGTAGTCCTGCATGAATACTCATCCACACAGCGCCAATAATGATGAGTTGCCAATTATCGAAAATGAGCATTAAATCCATCTTCATACCTATGGTAGCCACAAGTATATAAATAAAAACACTTCCAAATTTACTTGCGCCTGCCCCTTCATAGGTTCTTAACTTGGTGTAGGATAACACAATCCCGATAACAGTGGTAATAGAAATCATCCAGAAAAACGAAGAGCTTAAAAAGGTAAATAAATTACGGGTTAACCCAGGAGTTAAGCTATCTACAAAATCTGTAAAAAAGGCGCTTAGGTAGCCTGCCCCAAAATGCGCGAGGCCAACAGTTCCAAAGGCTATAGCTGCAAGAATCATTAGGTCTGTAAGTGACGGGTTTCTGCTCACCTGTTGTGTGTAGTTGGATACTTTTTCTTTGAGGGCTTCAATGGCAGAGGTATCTGCGCCCAACCATTTGTCTATTTTTTCAGATTTACCAATACCTATTAGTATGATTGCCATCCAAAGGTTTGCTATTACAATATCCACAAAAACCATACCTCCATACAGCGCCTGGTTGTAACCATATACCTCCAGCATAGCTGTTTGATTGGCACCACCTCCAATCCAGCTTCCAGCTAGGGTAGACAAACCTCTCCATACGGCATCTGCACCCTGGCCACCTACTGCCTCTGGCCAAAAACTCCCTACTAAAAGTACCGCAATTGGGCCACCTATAATAATACCGGCTGTACCGGTTAAAAACATGATTAAGGCTTTTGGGCCTAAATTAAAAACTGCTTTTAAATCTATACTCAAAGTCATTAAAACCAGTGCAGCAGGCAGTAGATACCTACTGGCAACATAATACAAGCTCGTTTTCCCGGAGACAAGCTCACCTGTTTGTGTAACACTTGTCCACTCTGGAGCAATAACGCCTGTTGTGGTGAGTAATGCAGGAATAAAATAAGCGATAAATAATGCAGGTACAATACTATAAAAGGCTTTCCAAGGGCCCTGCTTTTTTGAGGAAGTATAAAAAATAAAACCCAGAGCTACCATTAGTATCCCAAAGACAATCGTGTCATTGGTAAATAAAGGGGTAGTGTCTTCTATAATTTGTGTGGCAGTATCTTGCATGAGTATGTTTTAATGCAAAATAGTTTTTTTAATTCAGAATTGAGAA
>Ga0209193_1000775_pt1 | contig 18746 bp, 19 predicted proteins | sample COGITO_mtgs_1003_FD_185515 | JGI IMG/M metagenome (GOLD analysis project Ga0209193, IMG submission 185515) | Pelagic marine microbial communities from North Sea - COGITO_mtgs_100330 (SPAdes) (version 2) | ecosystem: Environmental > Aquatic > Marine > Epipelagic ... | reverse complement strand
CGAGTCCTCGAGCGAGCATGGTTTCTTGCGAGCGAAGCGAGCAGATTTGTATGACCAGTTCCCGACATGCAGGCAGGGAACGCAAGCCCTTTATGTTTGCTGACAGATGGGTGGCTAACATGTAACCCATTGTTTACTAAGCATAAAAAAAGCCAAGGGTGTTTAGTCCTTGGCTCGTAACTAGAATAGGTTATAGTTACCAATGTATTTCTCCCAAGCTGCGTCGTCCCAGTTTTCGTGCATCCACCACTGTTCTTCCATCTCCTCAGTAGGAACAAAGCCACTGTATTGTAGGTAGTTGTTAGCCATCCAACAAAACAAGTGTTCGTTGTGTTTTCGTACTGCCGTCTCGTAACATATCGCGTGTTGGTATGCGTCTTCTTCTAGGTCTGTCATATGGTAGTCGCTCATTTCTTGTACTCCTTCAGGGGTTTAAATGTAGTAGACATCGGGTTATTCCGATGTCTCTTACGTGCGCGAAGTGCTCTCTTGTCGCTCTGTATTACTAACCACTCCCCAAATATGGGTGCAGTGGCTAGTACTACAAAGAATCCAATTACTATAAACAGTAGTTCAAATATTAGTTGCATTACGCTACCTCCTCAAATTCGCTAACTCGGTTTTCTAATTCTTTACATTTGTCTAGTCTATAACTGTAAGCGTATCTAGTATTTTTCAATTGGGCTGTTAGCTTCTCTACTTCGGCTACCCACTTATTTTCCATCTCTAATACTTGGTCAAGGCTATAACAGTCTTTCCAATAGTTATTTAGGGAATCAACTGCAGCTTTCCACTTATCTGCTACCTCTCCCGTTTCGTCATAAGCCTTTGTAAGTTTTTCCGTTAATTCGTTAATAACTTTGTCGCTTGTCTTCTCACCCCAATACATCAGTATTCCACCAAAGGTTAGTCCAACTAGTATTCCTATTGCCATATCCATTATGCTTATTCCCTTTTTTAAATTAAAAAACATAGAACAAAAGTATCAATAGCTGATGGCCATCAGCTATTGTCCAGTAGGTACCATAATTCATACAAGGTTCCAAAAAAGAAACGCAAAACAAGGTTCCAAAAGTGCAAATCGGGGTTAGGCACCCATCTGTCAGCAACAGGGGAGACAATCCCTAAACGATTCATAAATAATATTTTGCAAAATTTTTTCTAGAATTTTTTTCAGCAAATATTTGTTTCTTAAAAATTTTTTAGGTATTCTTGGCCTATGGACAATTTAATACCTGTCGTAGCTATAGATGGTTTGGACGAAGCTATCTTAGGAACCTGCGTTTTAGTAGGTGACATAGAAGTTATTGCCTATGATTTTTATAAAATCGTCGAGCTATTTGGGGAATATGGATATTCTGAAGAAAGAACCCGCGAGTGGGCTAATGCTATTCAGGAGTTACCCCTAGAAGATAGGAAACCTATTTTTATCTACACCGACACAGAGCTAAAAAAGGAAATACATGGACAACGATCTACAACCCACTGAATATGTAGCACCTGACGACTTAGAGATTAAGTCAAAATTGCCATATATGGGATTAAATCATGGAGATCTTAGTGTCCAAGAAGAAAAGTTCATAGGACTTATAGCAAGTGGTATGACTATAGCCGCCGCAGGACGCGCTGTCGGACACAGTAACCGTAAGCAATCTACAAACTTAGTTCACACAGATCGCATTAGTAAAGCTTTGGCCTATTTACGTGAAGAGATTAGAGAAGAAGTAAAGTTTACTAAGGTCAATGCGCATAAAATGTACATGGATACGTGGACAGCCTGTGGAAATGCTACGGAAATGAAGGGCACAGTAGATTCGCTGTGTAAATTGCACGGATTACATCAGCCAGATTCAGCCACACAAGTTAATATTAATATTAACGGCACGAAACAATTAGAACGCATGACAGACGAAGAACTTCTGCAACTCGCAGGACACGATAAAAATTACTTAGAACCTGCGGGGAACTAAAATGGAAATGGAACCACCTAGTTTAGGACAGGGCTTTGGAGAGTTAAAGTACAAGCCCCCTAAAAAAAGAGATCCAGGATCAGCTACTAGAAAAGATGGTTCCCTTAAGTCTCAAATTGGGTTTTTAGGCCCTATACAAAGCAATGACGGTGGGGTTATGACTGAGTTTTCTACCGACATGGAAGTTGATAATAACAAAATTGAGATACCTACCTTAGTACCTACTTTGACAGAAGAAGAAGTAGAGTATATGAAAGGCATGAAAGCAGGAGCTGGATGGAATATACAAGAAAATCCTATAGAAATGAATATTATAAATAAGGCTCGACGACACGCTATGGAAAGACTGCAATCAGGAAAAAGTCCTTTCTTTGACGACGTGCTTGATGGGGGTATAAACCCTAAAGAAGCTAGTAATACAGCGCCACCTAATATCGGAGCTATGCCAGCTAGATGACAGAGTTAGCAGTACCTACTTTAGAATGTACGAGATGTCATAACTTACATCCGGAAACTCTATACTCTGATGACGACCAGCTGTGCGCATATTGCAAAGCAGATTTAGTAGAAGCTCTGCCAACTCCTAAAGTTATTGAGCCAGTAGAACCTGATCCACCAGAAGAAACTGCGGCAGATATAAAAGCCAGAGAAGAACTAGCACTTAGATTCCTTACGCGCAAAAGGATATTGCCTTTTGTAGAACGTTTTAACCCAGACTACACTGCGGGCTGGGTGCATAAAGATATATGCAAACGATTAGAGCAGTTTAGCTACGATGTGGTGAATAAAAAATCACCTAGGTTAATGTTGTTCATGCCACCCCGACATGGCAAAAGTACATTAGCTTCCGTAGCTTTTCCTGCATGGCATCTTGGTAGAAACCCAGCCCACGAGTTTATTGGGTGTTCATACTCAGGAGCGCTTGCTATGGGGTTTAGTAGGAAAGTGCGACAACTGTTGCGGGAACCTTCTTATAAAACTGCGTTTCCTACAAGACTTGATCCGGATTCACAGTCAGCTGAGGCTTGGCTAACTACTGGTGGCGGTGGATATGTGTCTGCTGGTGTCGGCGGTGGTATCACGGGTAAAGGTGCGCATGTATTGTTAATTGATGACCCAGTAAAAAACAGAGAAGATGCAGAGTCTCAACATAATAGGGATTCCAGTTGGGATTGGTACACTTCTACTGCTTATACTAGACTTGCTCCAGGTGGCGGCATATTGGTTATTTTAACTAGATGGCACGATGACGACCTAGCAGGTAGATTGCTAAAAGCAACTACTGAAGGTGGAGATGAATGGGAAGTTGTGCGGTATCCAGCGGTTGCAGAATCAGATGAAAAGTTTCGTAACGAAGGTGATCCGCTGCACGAGGAACGTTACAATTTAGAAGCGCTAGATAGAATCCGCAAAGCGGTAGGGCCCCGGGATTGGTCAGCGTTATATCAACAAAATCCTGTATCAGATGATGGTGATTATTTTACGCGAGAGATGATACAGTATTTTGAACCCGATGATATCGACGAAGATCGTATGCGTTACTATTGCGCATGGGATTTAGCGATTGGTCAAAAAGATCGTAACGATTACTCGGTTGGGATAGTTGTGGGGGTAGATGAATACGATAGACTATTCCTAATGGACGTAGTTCGTGGTAGATTTGATGGATTCGAATTAGTAGAGCGTATACTAGATTTATATGAACTATGGCGACCATCTATTGTTGGTATAGAAAAAGGTCATATAGAAATGGCGTTAGGGCCTTTTTTAGAAAAGCGTATACGCGAACGTGGGCTATACGAAGCCTACATTAAAGATTTGAAAACGGGAAGACGAGATAAAGAAGCTAGAGCTAGGGCTATACAAGGACGTATGCAACAGGGTATGGTGTTCTTACCAAAGAACGAAGTGTTTACTGGCCCATTAGTAGCTGAATTATTAAGGTTTCCTAATGGTGTACACGACGACCAAGTGGATGCACTTGCATGGGTAGGGTTAATGATGACAGAATTTAGTTCTTTTTCAGAGCGTATTGTTCAAGAACCCTCATGGAGAGATAAACTTGAAACCCTTTCTAGAGATCCAAAAATTAAATCTGCTATGAGAGCATAAATAATGGCAATACTACCTAAAAAACGCAAAATGTCCCCTGGCGAAGAAGAAGTTATAACAAGAACGCAGTGGGATAGGTACGTAAGAGCCAGAGATAATGGTCATTTAGACTATGTAGACCTAGCTAAAAAATGTGATGCGTATTATCAGGGCGAACAATGGGATTCTACAGATATTGCAGCACTTGATGCTGAGGGCAGACCCGCATTAACGATTAATACTATTTTACCTACGATTAATACAGTACTTGGTGAGCAGTCAACTCGTAGAGCTGATGTTAGATTCAAACCAAGGCGCGGTGGCGACCAAGAAATAGCAGATGTGCTTACTCGTTTGTACATGCAGATTGCAGATAACAATAAACTCGACTGGCTAGAGCAACAAGTGTTCTCTGATGGGTTAATAATGGACGGTCGTGGGTACTTTGATGTGCGTATAGACTTTTCTGACCACATTGAAGGCGAAGTTCGCATTATGTGCAAAGATCCTTTGGATATTCTAATTGATCCAGATGCAAAAAATTCAGATCCTAAGTCTTGGAACGAAGTATTTGAGACTAAGTGGATGACACTTGACGAAATAGAAGAAATGTACGGTAAAAAACCTGCAGAACGACTACGGTTTATTGCAGAAAACGGAAATAGCTACGGCAGAGACTCCGTTGAGTACTACGAAAACACTTTTGGAGACAATGACGCAATAGAAGACTACGTTTCAGCGCCAATACCAGACACGGACGACTATAGGAACGTTAGAGCGTTAAGAATTATAGAAAGACAGCACAGAAAACTAGTAAAAACAGACTGTTTTATAGATATGGAGTCTGGTGACCAACGTTTTGTGCCAGATAATTGGTCAGAAGCTAAAGCTAAGAAGTTTGCTAAAGAACATAACCTATCAATTTACACAAAAATGCGTAGACGCGTTAGATGGACAGTAACTTGCGACCAAGTAGTACTGCATGACGAGTGGTCACCGTATAATGACTTTACTATTGTGCCATTTTTTGCATATTTCCGTAGAGGACGACCATTTGGCATGGTGCGTAACCTACTTTCGCCACAAGAACAACTAAATAAGATCTCCAGTCAAGAATTACACATAGTAAACACGACAGCTAACAGCGGTTGGATGGTAGAAAGTGGATCGTTGACTAATATGCAGGTAGAAGATCTAGAAGAACACGGTGCTGAAACCGGATTAGTGCTTGAGTACAATAGAGGCTCTACTCCTCCTGTAAAAATTAACCCAAGTCAGATACCAACGGGTCTTGACCGCATTAGTTCAAAAGCTGCTGCAAATATACAGGCTATAAGTGGCATTAATGACTCTATGTTGGGTTCTGATAGCGCTGAAGTATCGGGTATAGCCATTCAAGCTAAGCAAAACCGTGGCGCAGTAATGATTCAAGTGCCTTTAGATAACTTAAAAAAGACACGACAGTATTTAGCAGAGAAAGTATTGGACTTAGTGCAGAATTATTACACAGAAGAACGTGTAGTGATGATTACTAATGAAGAAGATGCTCTAAAACCTAGTGAACCTATGGTAATTAATGAAGTTACACCAGAAGGGCAGATAATAAACGATCTTACACTTGGAGAATATGATGTCGTCGTGTCTACCGCGCCTGCTCGCGATACTTTCGATGAATTGCAGTTTGCTGAGGCACTAAGTTTACGTCAAGCGGGAGTTGCCATACCTGATGATGCGATACTTGAGTACTCACATCTCAACAGAAAAGAACAATTGGCACAACGCATTAGAGTAATGACAGGTCAAGAGCCTCCAAGCGAACAAGAAATGCTAATGCAACAGGCACAAACACAAATGGCTATGCAAACTTTGCAGCTTGAGATTGCTAAACTAGAAGCTGAGGTTCAGAAACTACAAAGCGAAGCAGTAGTTAACATGGCTAAAGCGCAAGGCGCTCAAACGCAACCACAACTAGAAGTTGCGGAGATGCAAGCCAAACTAGAAATGAAGAACAGAGAGCTAGAGCTGCGTAGAGAGCTAGCAGCACTAAGTAATCAAACCCGACAAGGGCAAACAGAAACTGCTGCAGCTGCTAAACTTGCTAGCGCAGCAATGAATACTGCAGTTAAACAACAAGAACAGGAAACTGCAGCTTTTCAAAAGGTTCCAGAAGTTAAAACGTTTTAAAAAACGAGGAAGACACCATGCCAGCCAGTTTAACAAAAAAACGCAGACAAAAAAGAGCACCAGATAGTGCATATGAAGAAAGGATGAAAAAAGCGAGAAGCCCTAAAAGAGCTACAAAAAAGGTAGCAGCAAAACCATCTAAAAGACTAAAATCAGCTGCAATGAAAGGCGTTTCTTCTGGGGGCTCAACTTATGGAGAAAGACGGGCGGAAATGCTAAAACCTAAAAGAGCTAAAAAAAGGGTAGCAGCAGCCCCTAAGAAAAAAAAGCCTTTAACTAAAGAAGAAGCAAGAAAAGTAGGTTTGACGGGTGGGGCTGATAAACGTGGCTACACAATGAGAACAACAAGGTTAAACACGAATGAGTTTAAAAAACGTACAGACCCAAATAAAAAAATACGCGTTCCCCCTAGAGATGTTGTAGATGGAGAAATTCAAAAATACGGGTATAAGTTAAAGAAGAAAAAGAAAAAAACGCCTTCAGGAAGAACAAGATCATCATTAATAAAGAAAAGATAAGGAGAGTAAAATGTACGGAATGGCTAAAAGATCACCAGCAAAAAAGAAATCAATGGTATCTAAGAAAAAGAAACCTAAAATGACTTCAAAGAAAAAGAAAACTGCAAGAAGTACAAAGCGGTCTTACGGGTATTGAAAGCATAAGTAGTAAAAGTGTGTAGCACTTGTAAAAATTTTTATAACAGAAAGTAATCTAGGAGATAGAAATGGCTGAAGTAAAAGCAAATGATCTTGCTGACAATGAAAATGTATTTGATGCTAGAGTAGGAGCAGATCCTGTTGAGGAAGCAGAAACTCTAGACCTAAACTTTATGGATGAAGAAGAAGCTCCAGCTGAAACAGTGGCTGAAACAGAAGGAACTACTGAAGAACCTGAAGTTGAGGAAGAAACAGTAGCTGAAACAGAAGAAACTACTGAAGAACCCGAGACTGAGGGGGAAACAGTAGCTGAAACAGAAGAAGCTGTTGAAGAACCCGAGGCTGAAAAACCTGTTGCAGAAGCAGAGCCAGAACCAGAGCCAAAAAAGATTATGGTTCCAAAAGAACGGCTAGACGCGGTGCTTGCTAAACAAAAAGCTTTGCAAAAACAGCTAGATGAAATGCAGGCTCAACAAAACGTGGAAGCTGAAGCCCCAGAACCCTATGATTATGATGCCAAAGAAACCCAATACCAAGAATTTGTATTAGACGGGGAGACGGCAAAAGCTGCAGCACTGCGAAAAGAGATTAGAGCAGCCGAAAAAGCCGAAATGCAGTATGAGTTTGAGAAGAAAATGGGGCTTACTGTTCAAGAAAGTCACCAAGCAAACGCATTGCAACAGGCAGCTGCAGAGTTAGAGGCTACTTTTCCTATGTTTAACCAGCATCACGAGGCATTTGACTCTGAAGCTACTCAAGAAGTAGTGGATTTACGTGATGCGTTTATAACTCAAGGGTTTACTCCGGTAGATGCGTTGGCAAAAGCCAGTAGTTTTGTAATAAAAGACCGAGGGGTAGTAGATCAAGCGCCAGAAAGTGCATTATCTGCTCCTAAAGCTAAGCCAGCGGTAGACGAAGTAGCTAAAAAACGCGCTAATAACGCTAAAAAGTTAAAAGCAGCAGAAGCTCAACCGCCAGAACTTCCAGGAGAGAGCAGTTCTGCACATGGCGAGAAGCCAGAGTCTGATTTTTCTACCATGACAGAAGAAGAATTCAATGCTTTACCAGAGGCAACACTAAAAAGAATGAGAGGAGACATCTTATAGCTTGCACTATATGGTTGAGATTGTTAACCTTTTCACAGATTCGCCAGTTTAAGCGATATTAAACCGAGGTCGTTACCGTAAGATGACGTTTTCGCCGGATACGGCGTTAAACATATTGGGGTCATACACCATAAAGTATGTGAAACCGTTCCCTTACGATAAAGGTATACGGAATTGCCACTCCAAAAGTTGGCTACGGGAAATTTTGAGTTAAAACTTGTAATAAATAGGAGTATATAGCGATGGCTAATACTAATTTTGCAGCTTTGACTTCAAACCAACTAACGGCTTGGAGTCGAGATTTTTGGAGAGTTGCTCGCAACTTTTCATTTATCAATCAGTTCGCAGGAACTGGGCAAAACGCTATGGTACAACGGATCACTGAACTAACTAAAAGTGAAAAGGGAACCAAAGCTGTCATAACTTTACTAGCTGATATGACCGGAGACGGTATTACTGGCGACAACACGCTAGAAGGGAACGAAGAAGCCCTCCGTGCGTATGACTTAACAATCGAACTAGACCAACTACGATTCGCAAACCGAGTTGCAGGTCGTTTAGCCGATCAAAAGTCTGTTGTAAACTTCAGAGAAACTAGCCGAGACGCACTAGCTTACGCTATTGCTGATCGTATGGATCAGTTAGCGTTCTTAACGCTTTCTGGTGTTGCTTACACTTTAAAAACTAGCGGTGCGCTAAGAACTACAAGTTCTTCAGCCGGACATGAATTAGCTGACCTTGAGTTTGCTAGTGATGTGTCTGCACCTACCACTAATCGTCACAGACGTTGGGATGCTACCAACGGATTGTCTGCCGGTGATGTAACTGCTCTAGTTGCTGCCGATACAATGCAATACAAATGTATTGTTGAGTTGAAAGCTTACGCTAAAGACAACTACATCCGTGGTCTTCGTGGAGCAGGTGGAGAAGAAGTTTTCCATATGTTTGTAACTCCTCAGCAAATGGCTAAGTTGAAACTTGATAGTGACTTCTTATCCAACGTTCGAAGCGCGGGTATCCGTGGGCCTAAGAACGAATTGTTTGCAGGGTCTTCTAGCGTATTAGTAGATGGTGTTGTAATACATGAGTATCGTCATGTTTTCAATACTGCTAATGCTACAACTGGAACCTCCTCAAATGCTGGAGCTGCGGGCTACAAATGGGGTGCTGATGCTGATGTTAATGGTGCACGAGCTCTATTTTGTGGTGCTCAAGCTCTTGCGATGGCGGATATTGGCCTTCCTGAAATTGTCGAAGATAACTTTGATTATGGTAACCAACAGGGTATCAGTATCGGTAAGATCTTCGGTCTTCGTAAACCAAAGTACAACAGTGATTACAACAGTTCCGTAGAGGATTTTGGTGTTATTGCTTTTGATACTGCCTACTAGGAGGACGTTTAGATGGCTACTACATTTACAGCCCCAGAAACATCGTCTAACTCTCTGTTCCAACCATTCCCTGATGGAATGATTGGCGTTAGAGAGACTACATGGGTAACTTCCGCAGCTTGGGTCTTGAACGATGTTGTTCAAATGGTCAAGGTGTTTGATGGTGAGCGCGTCTTAGATGTGCAAGTTCTTATGGAAACAGATGCTGATACTAATGGCTCACCAGCCATTGTTATTTCAGTCGGAGATGGAGACGATGCTGATCGTTATATTTCCGCAAGCACTATAGGCCAAGCAGGTGGTTTTGTTCGTCTTGGACAAGGTATTGATACCGCCGCTGAAGCCGCATCTATGCGACATACCTATACAGCTGACGACACTATTGATCTTAAAGTAACTACTGCACCCGCAACAGGTGTTGCTGCAGTAACTGTTACTATGAGAGTGATGATAGCTGGGTAAAAAAACTGTGACTCCCTCTTAATCGGGGGAGTCATTTTTAACTAAAGGAATAGTTATGAAAATTACTACAGATAAACACATAAGAATAGCTACTTTATTTGGAGCTGTTGTGTTATTCGAACCTGGAGAAACTAAGGAAGTATCTTCTGAGATAGGATTACTTGCTCTACAAGAAGGAGCAACAGAGGTTAAAGATACAGCTGAAAAAACAACTACAAGTTCTGTAATTGAAGTAGAGGATGTTGTAGAAGTTGCTGTAGAACCTGAAGAAACTACTGACAGATTTGAAAAACTAGTTGAAGTACTAGTTGAAATCAGAGATCAAGGTGATCCTGATAACTTTAAAGCAGATGGAACTCCCAGAGCTACTATCGTAAACAAAGCATTTGGAGAGGCGGTGTTAACCGACGAAAGAGAAGCTGCTTGGCAAGAAGCATTAAATTCACGTTGAGGTAAATCATGAGTGTTACTGCACAAAGCGTTGTAGACAGAGCCGAATTTATATTTCAAGATACTTCTAATATACGTTGGACTGCAGCAGAACTTATACTTTGGCTTAATGATGCACAAAGAGAGATTGCGTTATTTAAACCAGACGCTACCGCTACAAATACTACAATCACTTTAGCCACTGGAACTAAACAGTCTATCCCTGCGGGGGGAAATAGGTTGTTAAAAGTAATTAGAAACATGTCTGCAGCTTCTGGGGGCACTGGAAAAACTGCAATACGGTTAGTATCTCGTGATGCACTCGATACACAAGAACCTAATTGGCATGACCCAACAGTAGCCGGATACTCTAAGCATACTAATATAGTTAAGAACTATATGTACTCTGAAGAAGACCCTAGAAATTTTTATGTGTACCCAGGAGTAGCGGGTAGTGCTTACATAGAGCTAGTTTATTCTGCAAATCCAGCTACGATTGCGATTGACGCTAATCTAGGTGTACCCGACGTATTTGCAAACGCTGTTTTAGACTATGTGTTGTATCGTGGCTACATGAAAGAAACTGAAACAGCCAGCCAACAACGTGCAGCTACACACTATCAATTGTTTTTAGCGTCTGTTAATGGAAAGACTCAAATAGACGATATCACTTCACCTAACTTTACAGGCGCTGTACCAGCAGGGCCAGCTGTAATGGGACAAGTTTAAATGGCTACTACATATGAATCTTTACTGCCAGAAATACTTCCAATGGTACCGGGGTGTCCAGATGCTTTGGTTATTCAAAATATAAGATCAGCAGTAATTGAGCTGTGCGAAAGGGCTTCAGTCTATCAACATGAGCTAGACCCTATAAGTACTGTTTCAAGTGTGTATGAGTATGAGTTTGACGCACCGTTAAGCACTAGTGTACATAAAATTGTATGGGGGGTTCTAAGTGGAGACGCACTAGAACCTGTTTCTAGCGGTATGTTAGAACAACGAGTACCCGATTGGCGTAACCAAACAGGAACTCCTGAATATATTATTAAGAATAACCTAACTACATTTTGGATCGCACCAGTTCCCAGTGCTAGTGCAGCTAATAGTTTGATTATTCGAGTAGCATTAAAGCCTACTTATACTTCTGTATCGTGTGATGACACAGTTATGTCTGACTATAGAGACACTATAATAAACGGAACTGTTGGTAGACTACTAAGAATGCCATCAAAAGAATGGTCAGACGTTACTGCCGCCAGCGTGTATTATGGATTTTATAACGAAGGTGTTGTTGCTGCAGAGCAAAGAGCCCGCAGAGGAGATACACCAGCTGTTGGTAAAGTAGAATATGGTGGGTTAACTTCAAGTAAGAGGAGATACCAAAAGTATGCAGGAAGGCGACTGTCATTTTAAATATGAATCAGAAGAATGGAATTTACAAAAGGAGGAGCTTTTATATAAATGGTTAGGAGATGAACACGCTGTTATCTTTATTTTAACTATTGGTCAAATCACAGAAACCTGGGATGACTTAATAGACAAGGATAAACAGATATCTGATGACCATATTAACGAAGTATTTATGCACATGCTTACTAGCCTTCCACTAAATCCTTTTTTTGATAGATACAAGTTGCAGTTAATACCTGTACTTATAGTTGGAATAAATGCGTGGATGGATGCAAATAAGTTAGAAAAAAAATCTAAAAATGATAAAGTGTTTGCTTACGTACTAAGAGATTATATTCTAGAGATAACAAACATGGCGGTATATTTGCTTAAAGGTAGAGAAGCTATGAAAGAATATAGTCTAGAAATTCGTTCGTTCTTTACTAAACACGAACCGTTGGATATGTATTTGGAGAAATTAAAGTGAGTTTTGGCCCTTTTAAACCTAAAGCAAAAGAATACAAAGCTGGTCCAGAAGAGCAAATGCAGGCAGCTGTAGGGTTAGCTGACTATAGAAGGCAGGCTGAAATTTATGACCCTGTTAATAAAGAGTTTATGAAACAAGCTGGAAAGGATTATGCAACTACTTATAGAGGGAGAGGAGCAGCAGACGCATCTCAAACTTTAACGCCAGATCTAGGTAGCTATCAAAATGTTATAGGCAGAGGTGGTACTGGATTTGACGCGGGTGGCGACTATGGAAGCGCTTTATTAGGTCAAGGAACAGAAGCGAGTAAAGCAGCTTTAGCAGTAACTGCAGCATTAGAATCTGATGCGCTTAATAGCATTATAAATAAACAGGGTACTACTACTTCGGCTATTTCCCAAAGTGCGCAAATTGAACAGAGCAAGGCTTTATCAAGAGCTCGTGACAAACAAAAAGTACGTGATGCTTATGCAAGTGCTTTAGGAGAAATAGCGGGAGCCGGTATTTCACAAGGTATGCAAAACAGACAAGATACTGGTAAATTTTTTACTGCAGGCGGTACTGGAGATTTTTCTGGGCTAGATCGGTCTGGAGGAACTTTGACTAATAATCCTAATGCGGATTACGAATATTCAGGATTTAGTAGATTTACCGGGGGTTCACCACTATCCCGCGTATATAAAGCGAGGTAATTAGTATGTTTGGTCTTATTCCAACAAGTCTTATGACATCAGCTGTTGCATTAGCTAATACTAATACACAAGATGCAAATAACCAGTATGATTCGTCTTATCTAGATCAGTATATGAATGGTGATCCAGAGGGAACTCTTGCAGCTATTACTAGAGATGAATATTTAAAGAGACTAAATACTTCAGATAAGTTTGAAAGAGATGCGGTCAATAAGGCATTAACAGATACTAGTTTAATAGATGAAGCTAAAGAATCTGCTGCAAGAACTCCTCAGTTAACCAGAGATATTGTTCGTAGAAATCAGGAAAGGTTTGGGGTGTCACTTACTCCAGCTCAACAGCTAGCCCAGCAAAACAGAATTACTCAGTCTACTACTTTAGGTGGTATAGGTGCAGTTAACCAGGCTAGGTTAGATCAACAAGAACAGAATACAACTTCTCTAGGTAGATTATTAGCTGCGGCTAACAACAGTTATTCTCAATCTATGGGCTTATTAGGAAATGCTTCTGCAAGTGCAGCACAACGCAAAGCCGCATATGAATCAGCTAAAGCTCAAAGTAAAGCAAACTTAATTACCGGTATAGGTGGTTTAGTTTCTAAGTTTATTTAAAAGGTAAATAAAATGGCGGGATTTCTAAACGCATTTAATCAGGCTTACCGAAGTCCTGATGACCCACAAGAAGTAGACGCTAATGAGCAGAGACGCTATGCAAAAATGGCTCAAGAAGACCTATCAAACACTAAAGGTGTTAGATATGATTTTAATACGGAATCAATAGTAGGAGATATAAACAGCGCCAACGAGGTTGATAGAAGAAGATTGTTAATGGGAACTAAAGTACCAAGCGTTGCTGCAGATGGTTCTATAGTAGAGTTTGATGTGTCTAACGTAATGCAAGAAGAAGATGGCAGTTGGGTTGTTGGGCTAAAAAACCCACAGACCGGCGAAGATACCATTGTTACTGATACTTCTAATGCAGATCCTAATGGTAGAGTTACAAAATTTACAACTGAACAAATAAACAATGCTATTGCAAATAAATATAAGTCTTTAGCTACTTTAAGTGGTGGGCTTGACACTATAATAATTCAGCAAATAGGCGCCCGAGGTGTTACTTTAGCGGGCGATAACAGACAAAAACAAGTGCAACAAGCTACTGCTAAAGCTATAGAAGATGGAAATACGATTAATACGGCTATTGAAGTTGCAGAAAAACAAGGAGACGTCGACGCCACACGAGGAGCTATTGGAGCAACCCCCGGCCAGCTTAAAGACTATTTAAGAAATAGTATGACTCCTAATGCTAGCATGACTCCTGGTGCTGGAGATCAGTCGGCAAATAGTTTGTTCCCAGAACGAGAGGGTGTACAAGCACAACTACAACAACAAAGAGACGCAGGAACAGCGCCAGCTTCAACAACACTGTTAGAAGATAGCGAAGATGCTCTTAAGTTACCTATGATAGACAGCACCGATACTAGTGGAGGGGCTAAATTTTTAAGAGGACAGCGAGATCCTGAGGCCGCTAAAATTCCTCTTGATATAGGAAAGTACTCTCCAAACGTAATGAGGCCTGCTAAATTTAATGAAGACTTTCCTGAATTAGCAGGCACTAAGTATGTAGAGGGTCTTAGAATTGGAAAAGACGGCGTTAACGCGGCTAAAGGTGTTACTTATATTCGCGGTTTAGATAGAAATGGTGTGCCTGTTGACCTAGAAAAAAATTCTTTTGTAAAAGATAACTGGGACGTTATTGGTAGAAACGCTGATAGATTACAAGATCGAGATGCAAAATTAGGTCTTCCTCCTGGAACTACTTTACTTTCAATTCAATCTTTTGCAGATCAAAATCAACGAGGCGCAGAAGCTGCAGAAGAACAAATTTCTCTTTTTAGTACTAAAAATGACCCAAAAAAATTAGAACGAGATAGGCTACTAAATCCACAAACAGCAGTTGATCAAGCCGTACTTGCTGGAGCAAGTTTAGAAGATATAAATTCTTTAGCTACAAAAAATAAAACTAGGCAAAATTTAATTGATCCAACGAATTTTAATAGCTTAGAAAAAATTCAAAAAGATACTGGTAAAGTAACTACTGCAATAAGTGATAATGCAGCAGCTACAGTTTTAAATCCTGACGGGTCAGTAAACCAACAAGCAGCCGAAGATATAATTGATAAGGGAAGAAAGGTAGCAGAAGCTGGGGGCTACAATAGCCCTAAAGCTGTAGCTAGAACACCACGTAATTTTGCTAACGATATAAAAGTACAAAGGGCTTTAACTGCTGCTGCTATGGCGGCTTCTTTACAAACAGACTCTGATGGTACGGTTTCTTTTAATAGTACTCTTTATAACACTTTGTTTGATTCAAATTGGAATACCTATACAACAGGTGACCCTAATATTTCTCTTGATACTTTGTCGCTAATGCGATCACGTACTACGGGTGGTAAATCAGCGGCTGATCGATATAAAGATTATGTAACTAGCATAGATAATGCACTTGAAACAGTTGATGCTGAAATTGATAAGGGCAGAGGAGCTATCGGACAACTGCAGACAGTAGAAAAAAGGGGATTATTTGGCCTTATAACAAGAATAACCCAAGATAATGAAGTTCTATCGAAAGAAACTGTAAAAGCTATAGCAGACTTAGGGGTTTCTGCAGCTAAAGGGTTAGAGGAATTAACTAGACTAGATGAACTTATAGAAAGTGGAAACTATGATGGCTTTGTTGACCCAAGGCAGAGAGGGGCTATTAAAAGAGCTCAAGAACAAAAGGTTGTTCATATTCTTACTGCAGGTGCTCTTAGTAAAAGAACGGGTGGTTTAGCGGGTTGGGTAGCAACTTGGGGCGAAGCAGCTGGCGGCATTAATCCGTTTACAAACTTAGATAATTTTAAAGTTATTACTGGGCCAGATGGAAACATAACGGACGCAACGACGTTAGTTGTGGTTAATAGTCTTGGAGACGAAATAGGGGAAGCGATTAATCTTAAACAGTTGAAAAACGCTGTAAATACTGAAAATGCAGAACGAGTGTTAAGCGTACTACTTAAACGTCAACAAGCACAGCAACGTCAACGAACACAGCAAACTTAAGTTTAATGGCTACTAAACTAGACACAGATGTTCCAAAAGGTAATGCAGTACTAGGTGCATCTAATTTATATAGAAAACAACGAACTCCAGAAGGTGACCCTTTTAGTTTAATTAATGATCCTTCTGTACCTCAAGGGAATCCTTTTGGTCTTATAGATCCAGATTATGTATCTAAAGAGGAAGCAGCCCGAGATCCCTCTAAAGAAGCAAGCGTAGACATAGAAAAAGTAGAAGATGGGCTTGGAGAAACTTTTAGAAAAAGTGTTAAGTCCGGCGTTTTAGGAATTGAAACCGACATTAATAACTTTAATGCTTTAGTTGCTAGTATTAAAGGAGACGAACAAGGATTTGACAGATCTATAGAAGCGGCTGAAGTAGCACAAGCTCGATCTGCCTTAGCTTCAGAAGGAACTACTGATTTTAAAGAATTTGTCGAGGGGCCAAAAACATTTAAGACGGTTGCTAAACAAGCAACTCAAGCTATAGGACAAGCTTTACCTTATGCAGCAGGGTCTATTGCTGGTGGCATATACGGAGCAATTGCAGGTTCTTTAGGTAAAATGGGGCTTAATCTAGCGGGCAGAAGGTATTTAAAAAAGAAACTAAAAGATTTAGCCGAAAAGAAAATTAAGAAAAAAGCATTAACTCCAGACGAAGAAGACTTTTTAAAAGCGGGAGCAGCACTTACACGTAATGTTGCTAAAGGAACTAAAAGAGGAGCTATGGGGGGAGCCTTTGGGTTTAATTATCCATTGTTAGCGGGTTCTTCTTTTCAGGAGTTTGAAGAAGGTGGTCAGGAACTTAATGCTACAAGAGCTTGGCAAGCCCTAGGTATAGCTATACCACAAGCAGCTGCAGAAGTTACTGGCGAAGCTTTTATACTAAAAACGCTTGGTAAACTTGCATTAAAAGACGCTGCAAAAAGTGGTTCTTCTTTAGGAATAAAAAGACTTGCCGCAGATATTTCTAAGACTGCACTTAAAACAGGAGTTTCAGAAGCAGCTGTCGAAGTAACCCAAGAAGGTATAAGCGTAGCACAACGTTTTGCTATTGATGACAGTTACACTTTTGAGCAAGCGCAGTTACGAATAGGAGAAGCCGCATTTGGAGGATTTTTTGCAGGTAAGGCTATTGGTGGAGCAGGCGCTGTGCCAGCATCTATTTTTTCGCAAGCGCGTCAAATGCTTAGTAATAAACAAGAAGCATCAGCTGAAGCCAATGAAGCACGAACTACCTATGGTGCTTCTGATGCAAATTTATCTAGCCCAACAGCTGAGCCAGTAAAAGACATAGATGCTCAAATTAACGCTACTAAAAATCCAACTAATGCAAAAAACGTTACCTTTATACCAGAAAATAGCATTCCTAAATATAGAGCTACCAAAGGCACTACTCTTTCTAATCAAGATCTAGATCGTGCTAAAGAAACCGGAGAAACAGTAACTGTTGATGGGGGGTTCTTAGGATATGTAGCAGGACGGGGTTTTGTATTTACTCCAGATGCTGATGTAGTTACTAATCTACAAGATGCTAATGCTGACTCTGCTGCGGTTTTTGAAGAAACTTTAGCAACTAATCTTGATTACACAAACGTAAGACCTGATAACCCAGACCAAGTTATTAGTGTTAAGGATGCAAGTGGCAGTGTTGTATTTGAACAAGCTGTTGATACGGCAAATGACCCGGAAGGAGCAGAAAGAGCTTTGGAAGGAGCTAGAGAATTTGCAAATACCCTTCCAGATGCTGATGGTAATGTTGGCAATATTTCTCCAGAAGTATCTACTGTCGAAGAAGCTTTACGAACAAGAAAAGAACGTGTTGATGCGGAAGGCACTGTAACTCAGCCACAAGAAGACGACGTTACGGTGCGTAATATGGAAATTACTAGCGAACAGATAGCAGAGCTAGAAAATAGAGGGCTTCTTCCTCCAGAACAAGCTAGAGCTGTACAAGAAGCTTTGCAGATTAGTGGAACTGATGCACCGGCAACAACATCAAACGTTATTAATTTTAAATCGCGCCAGGCATTAGAAGAATTTTTAAATACTAAATCAGACCCTAATGACGTTAACCAAACAATAAGAGATCTTGTAGAAGTTAATGGGCTATCAGTAACTTTTGAACCTGACACCAAAGTAGATTCAGTTTATGCAGAACAGGCGGTAGCTTCAGGAGTGGCAACTCGTTCAGCAACTCCTACTGAACCTCAACTTAACCCAACAACATTAGAACGACTTGATGTACAAGAAATTTCTGGTAACAGAGTTATAGGAAACGCCAACGGCTATTCTTTTATAAATTATTTAGACCCCGCAGAAGGGATTAAAAGATCCCCAGATTTCGATGAAAGGTTTGATTCAACAGTTGCATTAATAGAAGATGAACAAGCTAGAAATAACATAATAGATAACAAACAGTACATTTCTGACTCTGTGCTTGATCAACTTGCAAACGAGCTAAACGCATTTCCAGGAGTTACCCCTGATCTAATATTTGTTGAAACTCCTGCCGGTGCTAGGTTATTTGTATTAAGGGATGCAGATACTTCTATAGATATTGAAAAACTTAATAATGCTGCTACACAGTCAGCCATAGATAAAACATTTAATACTAAACCAGAAACCGTAACTAAGATAAAAAGTCAGTCACCTTTTGAATTAGTCCATCGAGACAAAAACGGAAACGTAATAAAAAAACAAGTTTTGTCTATGGCTACTATATTAAATCTAGGGCGTGAAATTAATAGTAACGTAGAACAAAGGTTTGTCGGGGACTCTTCTTC
>Ga0209193_1000774_pt1 | contig 18763 bp, 16 predicted proteins | sample COGITO_mtgs_1003_FD_185515 | JGI IMG/M metagenome (GOLD analysis project Ga0209193, IMG submission 185515) | Pelagic marine microbial communities from North Sea - COGITO_mtgs_100330 (SPAdes) (version 2) | ecosystem: Environmental > Aquatic > Marine > Epipelagic ... | reverse complement strand
AGAAATTTCAGAATTAAAAGCTAAAAAATTACCTGAATTACAGGAATTAGCAAACACATTAAAAGTACCAAAGTACCGTACTTTAAAAAAATTAGACTTGGTATATCAAATACTTGATTACCAAGCAGCAAATCCAAACGCTGTAAAAGCTATTGTTAAGGAAGTTGTTACAAAAACTACTCCTAGCCCTGTTGCAACTCCCAATACACCTCAACGAGCACCTCACAAAGTTAGAGAGAATAAGGCTCCCAGAGAAAAGCAAACTCCTAGAGAAAACAAAGCCCCTCAACAGCAAAACCAAGTGCCAAAAGCAGATCAAAGCACACAAGCTACAAACGAGAAACACTCTAACGAGAATAAGCCACAGCACAAACACAAAAACACAGACAACCGCCAACAAAATGACAACCGTCAAAAAGGTGGAAACGACAACAAAAGACCACAAAGAGAAAACAAACCAAAACAAGACAACCGTAACAACGGTAATAAAGACAGCAGAAACAGATATAAAGAACCAGATTTTGAATTTGATGGCATTATAGAAAGTGAAGGTGTTTTAGATATCATGCAAGACGGATATGGTTTTCTTCGCTCCAGTGACTATAATTATCTGTCATCTCCTGATGATATCTACGTATCACAATCACAAATTAGACTCTTTGGTTTAAAAAGTGGTGATACAGTGTTAGGAGTTGTACGTCCTCCAAAAGAAGGAGAAAAGTATTTCCCTCTTATTAGAGTTATAAAAATTAATGGTCAAAACCCCAATGTTGTTCGTGACAGAATTGCCTTTGAGCATTTAACACCTTTATTTCCTCAAGAGAAATTTAACATATCTGAGAAACAACCAACACTCTCTACCCGTATTATCGATTTATTCGCTCCTATAGGTAAAGGACAACGTGGAATGATTGTAGCACAGCCAAAGACAGGAAAAACAATGTTACTTAAAGACATTGCCAATGGTATTGCTGCCAATCACCCAGAGGTATATCAAATGATACTCCTAATAGACGAACGTCCAGAAGAAGTTACAGACATGCAGCGTAATGTTCAAGGAGAGGTAATTGCCTCTACTTTTGACAAAGAACCCTCAGAGCACGTTCGTATTGCAAATCTAGTGATAGACAAAGCAAAGCGTTTGGTTGAGTGTGGTCATGACGTGGTGATTCTTCTAGATTCTATAACACGCTTGGCAAGAGCATACAACACCGTACAACCAGCTAGTGGTAAAATTCTCTCTGGTGGTGTAGATGCTGCAGCACTAAACAAGCCAAAACGCTTCTTTGGAGCTGCTCGTAACATAGAAAATGGTGGTTCTTTAAGTATCATAGCTACAGCCCTTACAGAAACAGGCTCTAAAATGGATGAAGTGATCTTTGAAGAATTTAAAGGTACGGGTAACATGGAGTTGCAACTAGATAGAAAGATATCTAACCGTCGTATATTCCCTGCGGTAGACCTAACCTCTTCTAGCACCCGTAGAGACGATTTACTGCTAGATGAGAAAACAATACAACGTATGTGGGTATTGCGCAAATACCTTGCAGATATGAACCCTGTTGAAGCTATGGAGTTTATTAACGATCGTATTAAAAACACTAAAAACAATGATGAGTTCTTAATATCTATGAATAGCTAGTGTAAAAAGCTTATTATAGTAACAGAAAAACCATTAGTGCTGTAAAGCATTAATGGTTTTTCTGTTACTAGTATCCTCACTAGATATCTATAGTCTTTTAAAAGGCCCCTTAAGTATCAGATAAAAAACAAAAGAATATATCTAAGAAATTAGAAATACAATGTGTGCTATATTGTTTTTAGTAAATTAAACAAAGCTAAAAACTATCTCAACATACAGATATATATCCCCCAAGTAGATGTATATATACAAGCAAAACGATATGGAGTATCGCTTAAAGGAGCTAAATAAAATAGGCTAGTATTTTGCTAGACAAACAAAATATAATGCATAAAAAAAGCCTCGCAATTTGCGAGACTTTTATAAAGTATGATGTTAAGCTTATTGCTTAATTACTTTTTGTGTTAAAGAACCGTTGTTAGTCTCAATGTTTAAGATGTATACACCAGCAGCAAGATCAGCAATGTTCATAGAACCATTTACTAAAGCAGCACCTGTGTTTTTTCCTAATACATCAAAAAGTACAGCACTTTTTAATTCTACGTTAGAAGAAAAATCAACGTTGATTACGTTTGTTGCAGGGTTAGGATACACTGAAGCACCTACTAAATCGTTGTCACCAAGACCTGCAGCTTCTTCGTTAGTTAGAGTCCAACCAAAAGATGGGAAGTCTGCACCAATAAGACCAGAGATTTCAGTCCAGTCTGTTGCACCAGCACCAAATAAATCATCTGGGTCTATAAGTAAAGATGCATTTGCAGGAGGTACTCCAGTTTCTGTTGTAAAAGATCCACTCCAGTTCCAACGTCCTCCACCAGCAGAATCACCTACTACATAAGGAGCAAAAGATACCCAGTAGTCACCAGCTGGTAACGTTACTTGAGTACCACCGTTTGCAGCAGTAACATTTACAAGCCAACCTGATTCAATATCATCAGCATCTAATACTAATTCTAATCCAGCTCCTAATTGCACATTTGTTAAGTTAACAAGGGCATCAGTTGTTGTTGGGTCAGAATCAGGGAATCCACCACCATCAACATAGATGTAGAAATCTCCACCAATTAATAAATCTCCGATTTCTGTAGCACTTGAGTAAAATCCAGGGAACGTAAAGCTACCTAAAGTAACATCTTCTTCAAGTGTAAAAAAATCAGAACAGAAAACACCTGCATCAGCATCACCGTGTGTTGTGATAAGGGCAGTTGTATTATCTGTTAATCTTTCGATAACTACATCTTGAGCAAATGCAGTAAATACCAGTGCAAAAGCAACTAGTGATAAAGTAATTTTTTTCATAGTAAAAGGTTTAAAAAGTTAAATAAAGTTTAATTTTGAGTAAACAAATATATAAAAGCAATTTATATTAAACACACAATTTAAAGAAAAACACTAAATCATGTATTTTAACCGAAAATTTATACAATACAGCATTAAAACAGCACTCAATTGCTGCTTTATTTGTTCAATTAGTTTGTTTACAAATTGTAGTGATCAAAAAGAAAAGAAAAGCATAACCACCCTTTTTGAGACATCAAAGGGCACCCAAACCCCAGAATATAAAGATGTAATTTCTTTTTATAAAAATTTAGCAACGGCATATCCAACTATATCAATAACTTCAGAGAGTCAAACAGATAGCGGCTATCCGCTACATGTAATATATTTTGACCCCACAGGCAAAAGCATAACCTCTATCTCACAGGCAAAAAAACGCAATAAAAATATCTTACTAATTAACAATGGGATTCACCCAGGAGAAAGTGATGGCATAGATGCCTCTATGCTCTTGCTGCGTGATTTGGCTCAAGGAAAGATAGTAGCTCTAACAAACACTATAGTTGCAGTTATTCCAGTGTATAATATTGGAGGTGCATTGCAAAGAAACAGCACTACTAGAACCAATCAACAAGGCCCAGAGTTATATGGTTTTAGAGGAAATGCTCGTAATTATGATTTAAACAGAGATTTTATAAAAGCAGACACAAAAAACGCAAAAGCCTTCACAAAAATATTTAGAGCCCTAGACCCTGAACTATTTATAGACAATCATGTAAGCAACGGTGCAGATTACCAATACACCCTTACACATCTATTTACCCAACACAATAAGTTAGGAGGCGAAGCTGGAGTGTATCTTAATGAAATATTAATGCCACGCCTGCAAGAGGCATTAAAGGCAAAACAATGGGATATTACACCCTATGTAAATGTATTTAACTCTCAACCAGAAAAAGGATTTACGCAGTTTATGGACACTCCTAGATACTCCACTGGATACACAACCCTATACAACACATTAGGTATGATGGTAGAAACACATATGCTAAAACCCTACAAACAGCGCGTTGAAGGAACCTATGAGTTAATGAAAAGCTTTATAGTCATCACAGACGCAGATGCAGAGAATATAAAAAACATACACCAAGGGGCAAAAACTAGATTTAAAAAATCAGACCTATATCCAATACTCTGGACAACAGATAGCACTAAAACACAAACATTACAATTTAAAGGCTACCAAGGTGACATGATTCCTAGCGAGGTAACCGACAAAATGAGACTTAAATTTGATCACAGCAAGCCCTTTGTAAAACCAACACTGTATTACAACACTTTTAAAGCTTCAAAAGAAATTACCATCCCTGCATACTATGGGATACCTAAAGGATACTGGAAGGTATTAGAAAGGCTAGCGTTAAATAAAATTAAAGTTTTAGAATTACAAAAAGACACCACTCTTACAGCACAAGTGTACTACATAAAAGACTACAAAAGCAGACAATCACCTTATGAAGGGCACTACTTGCATTACAACACACAAGTTACTGCCAAACAAGAAAACATTAGGTTGCAAAAGGGAGATTATCTAGCCTCCACCGCTCAAGAAGGTGTTCGTTATTTACTAGAAACACTTGAGCCAGAGGCTGTAGATTCATTTTTTAATTGGAACTTCTTTGATACCATTTTACAACAAAAAGAAGGATTCTCTCCTTATGTCTGGGAAGATAAAGCAAAAGAACTTCTAGACAACAATCCTTTGCTAAAAATAAAGTTTGAAACTAAAAAGAAAACAGAACCTGCATTTGCCAGTAATTGGTATGCACAATTAGATTGGCTTCACAAACACTCAACTAATTATGAACAAAACCATTTAAGATACCCTATCATTAGGGTGGGTGGTTAAATACTCTTTAGGAAATAGAAGTTTTATGTTCTCATAAGACTCTGTAAGTGCTTTTTGAGATTTTGCAAAGTTTTTCCAACGTGCTTTGGTTATGTCTTCTTCTAATTGTGGAGTTAAATCTCCTTTATAATTTGTATACATCTCGTACCAATAAGTCACCTTAAGCTTGAATTTATCATTACGTTTAAAAACATGATATGTTTTTGCAATAAATTTACGCAGCTCTAGGTCTTGGACTCCAGTTTCTTCCTTGGTCTCTCTTAAAGCGGCAGCTTGATAGGTTTCATCTTTCTCAACCTTTCCTTTGGGTAAATCCCATTTGCCATTGCGCCGTATAAATAAAATTTCTTTTTTTGAATTAAAAACCAAACCACCACCGGCAAAAACAACAGGTAGTTTTTTTAATAAAAACTGTTCAAGTTTTTCTTCGTTTTTATGATATAAATTAACATACAACAAAGAACCCTCATTGATTTGACGTATCAATTTTTTAAACTTAACCTCTTTTAGTGGTATGGTTGTATACTGCTTCCCAATATTTTTTTTGGTAGACAATATTATAGGCAGGTCATTGACAAAAACTTTATACATTTGCAGTTATGATATTAAATAAGGAGACCGCCCAAAAGACAGCTGAATTATTACTGCAAATTAATGCAATAAAATTACAACCACAAGAGCCTTTTAGCTGGGCCTCTGGATGGAAATCACCTATCTATTGTGACAACCGCATAACACTATCCTACCCTGCAATAAGAAATTACATCAGAGAACACATTGCTTCGCAAATAGAAACCCTCTACGGAAAACCAGATGTTATTGCTGGTGTTGCAACAGGAGCCATAGGTATAGGCATGTTAGTGGCAGACTACCTTAACCTACCTTTTTGTTATGTACGCCCAGAAGCGAAAAAGCATGGTAGACAAAATAAAATTGAGGGAATGGTTCAAGAAAATCAAACCGTGGTTGTGGTTGAAGATTTAATTTCTACCGGAAAAAGCAGTCTAGTAGCGGTAGAGGCGCTAAGAGAAGCTAATTTAAACGTCAAGGGAATGCTTGCTATTTTCTCGTACGGTTTTGACCTTGCAGATGAGAATTTCCGTAAAGCCAATGTAACTCTTAACACACTTAGCAACTATGAGCATCTATTATTAAATGCTGAAAAGTCACAATTTATTTCTTCCCCAGAGAGTAAACAATTAAGCTCATGGAGAAAAAATCCAGCCACTTGGACTGGTAAATAAAAAAAGGTGTGATTTAAAATCACACCTTTTTTATATAAACTTGACCTATAATTAGCTTGTTTTAAAAGGTAAGTAAGGGCTTTTTATAAAGTTCACTAAGCTGCTTATTATTCCATAGAAGAAATAATAAATTGCCAAAGTAACGTATAGCTTAGCTAAAATAGCCACTACACCAACATAGCTCCATAATACAGCATACAACCCGCCTAGACTCCAAGGATCTCCAGCAGCTAATGTAGGATCCCAAGCAGACCAATCTGCCAATACACTACCAACAAATCCAAGATTTAAAAGCTCCGTTAGTGAAGCAACTGCGGCCATTGGAAGGTCATATGCATATGAAATATTATCTATCCAGTCTGTCATAATACCTCCAGAAACATCTAGAGAAGTAGCCCATGTAAGTGTCATACAAATAGCACCAAACAAGGCAACTAATGCGGCAACATGACCTAATAACTTAATATTGGCTACTGCCAAGTCTCTAAAAACAAAATCTACAATAGAGCTTTTGGAGCTAGCCAGGCTATCTCCGGTGGATCTCACTACCTGTGCAATAGGAAATGCAGCATATACCCAGATAAGCATAGAAATGACATTACCTACGATTGCTGAACCTTCACCCATATCGCTATTCCAAATTGGAGATAGCAGGTACATTAAAGAGGTTAGTAAAATAACAAGTGCAGATACTGTGTAGAATTTTCCTGTCCAGTTTGCAACATTGTGTTCTGAATCTTCTACCATTGAATTAAAATTATTCATTGGAAGCTTGCTATTGATCATTTTTGGCAGATCAAATAGTTGAGTTAAAATTTTTTCCATAATGGTTAATTGTTAGATTAATAAATTAGTAAAGTTGTTATTATCAGCAAAGTAGCATAATTGTTTTGAAATAAAACTAAAATTTTAACATTTTTATTAACTTAACATTAACAATTTTAATAATATTTTAAATATTTGATAATCTTATGCAAGATGACCAACTAAAAAAAGAAGTTTACTTTTTGAACTATTGTAAGCAACATAAAATACTATTTTAAAAATTAATTTTATCTTGCAGGACAACAAACTAAAGAAACTCATGGAACTAAATAGCAACAAAGTAATTGTACAAAAATCTGCATCTGCGCTTTGCGCTCACTTAAGTGATGTGAAAAACTTTGAGAAGCTCATGCCAGACACTATCAGTAAATTTGAAGTAATTCGTAAAGATGCTTTTATTTTTGCTCTAAGAGGGATGCCAGAAATTGCGTTGGAAGTAAAAGAAATAATAAGCCCAAGTAAAGTAACTCTTGGCGCAATTAGTGATAAAATTCCGTTCACACTTATTGGAAATATAGAAGCCATAGACGACAACACATCCTATATTGAATTAAAGTTTCAAGGGGATTTCAATCCTATGATGGCAATGATGGTAAAAGCTCCAGTGAGTAAGTTTATAGAAACACTCTCCTCAAATTTAGGAACAATTTAAAAGTGATACTTTATTTCTTTTAGATTGTAGGTATCTCTCTGAGAAGAATCATCCTCTAAGACCAATAGCCCAGATTTAGTAACACCTCTTAGTATAGCATTAAAAGGACACGCTGTATTGTTAGAATAAACGGCCACGGTATCAAGTCTAAACAATTTTTGATTGTAGGAGTTGAAAATCACTTCAAACTCTTGATTCTCTAGACGAGTTAATTGTATTTTTAATTGTTGCAACAATACATCAAGAACCAAAGAGATATCAAAAGAGTTTCCAGTGGCCAGCCTCAAAGAACTTGCCAATGGAAGATCTTTAAATTGCACTTCGTTTACATTTATCCCAACGCCAATTATAGAAACATCCAAGAGCTTACCTTTTACAGAGTTTTCAATTAATATCCCACAACATTTTTTACTGCGTGACATAATGTCGTTAGGCCATTTTATACTTATTTCGGGGATTTTAAAATGCTTTAAGGTTTTAAAAACAGCTAGTGAGACAGCCATAGACACATACCATTTTTGTGAAATTTGAAGACCATTAAAACGTTTAAAAATACTTAGTGTAAGGCTATTGTTGAGCTGAGAATGCCATAGTGTTTCTACTTGACCCCTGCCTTTTGTTTGTTTGGAGGTTACCACCACTGTATAATCTTTTAAAACACAAGTCTTTGCCAAGTCTTTTAAGTAGGTATTGGTAGAAGGGGTGGCATTAAGTTTGATTATATTCATGAGTGACAATTTAAGATTTTATTATAGATGCAAAACACTTATAACAAACAAAAAGTAATAACTTTGCATAAACAAAATGTTTGAATGACCAAGAAAGAAAAAAACACAGATCTTCTAATAACTAATATCATTAAAGGAATTGAAGAAATTAAAGGACAAGATATTGAAATTCTTGACCTTAGAGAAATTGAGAATACAGTTACAGATTATTTCATTATCTGCAATGGTACATCAAACACTCAGGTAAACGCTATTGTAAGTTCTGTGCAAAAAATAGTGAGCAAAGCTTTAAAAGAAAAAGCTTGGCACATAGAAGGAAGTGATAATTCTGAGTGGATTCTTATGGATTATGTTCACGTAGTTGTTCACGTTTTTCAAAAACATATTAGGGATTTTTATGACATTGAAGGCCTATGGGGTGATGCAAAGTCTGTCAAAATCGAAACTTCTCATTAAAAAAATAGTAAAGCCACATGGCAAACCAGACAAACGACTCTAAGAATAAAAAAGATAAAAAACCAGATCTAAAAAAACCAAAATTTAGTCCGTATTGGATATATGGTTCTATTTTTGTAATTTTTTTAGCCCTACAACTCTCTGGTGGTAGTAACTTTTCTCAAACAAAAAAAACGAGCCAAGCTGAGTTTGAAAATTACCTTAGACAAGGAGATGTTCAAAAAGTTGAGATTGTAAACAAAAAAGTAGCCAAAGTGTATCTCACCCAAGAAGCAAGATCTCAGGGAGTACACACTAAAAACAAACCAAAAGGACTCTTAACACCAGGAGCCAATGACCCTACCTACGAGTTTGAATTTGGTGATCTTCAAAATTTTGAAAATAATTTTCAAATCATAAAAAGAGAAAATAATTTGGACACCCAAATTATTTGGAACACAGAGACCAATCTTTGGGGAGAAGTTATTGTTGGCCTCTTACCTTTTATAGTAATCATTGGTATTTGGATTTTTATTATGAGACGCATGTCTGGAGGCGGTGCTGGAGGCGGTGCTGGAGGTCAAATTTTCAATATAGGAAAGTCTAAAGCTAAATTATTTGATGAAAAATTAGATGTAAAAACATCTTTTAAAGATGTTGCTGGTCTAGAAGGAGCCAAAGAAGAGGTGCAAGAAATTGTAGATTTTTTAAAGTTTCCAGAAAAATATACCGCCCTTGGAGGTAAAATCCCAAAAGGAGCCCTTTTGGTAGGACCTCCAGGTACAGGAAAAACCCTTTTAGCACGCGCTGTTGCAGGGGAGGCCAAGGTTCCATTTTTCTCTTTGTCTGGGTCGGACTTTGTTGAAATGTTTGTAGGAGTGGGTGCCTCTAGGGTACGTGATTTGTTTAAACAAGCCAAAGAAAAATCTCCTTCTATTATTTTTATTGACGAAATAGATGCCATTGGCCGTGCTCGTGGAAAAGCAAATTTCTCAGGCTCTAATGATGAGCGTGAAAACACCCTGAACCAACTCTTAACAGAGATGGATGGTTTTGGCACAGACTCTAATGTAATTGTAATTGCTGCCACAAATCGTGCAGATGTGCTAGATAAAGCACTAATGAGAGCGGGACGCTTTGATAGACAAATCTATGTAGATCTTCCAGATGTAAGAGAACGTAAAGAGATTTTTGAAGTACACCTGCGCCCTTTAAAAAAGGAAGAAGGCCTAGATACAGATTTCCTCTCCAAACAAACACCAGGGTTCTCTGGGGCAGACATTGCCAATGTTTGTAATGAGGCTGCTCTTATTGCAGCAAGAGGTGAGAAAAAGGCAGTAGGAAAACAAGATTTCTTGGATGCTGTAGATAGGATAGTTGGAGGTCTTGAGAAAAAGAACAAAATTATTACACCAGCAGAAAAAGAAGCAATTGCCTATCACGAAGCTGGACATGCAACCGTTAGCTGGATGCTAGAGCACGCAGCCCCTCTTGTTAAAGTAACTATTGTACCAAGGGGTCAATCTCTAGGAGCAGCATGGTATTTGCCAGAAGAACGTCTTATTGTAAGGCCGGAACAAATGCTTGACGAAATGTGCGCAACACTTGGAGGAAGAGCGGCAGAGAAAGTAATATTTAATAAAATATCTACTGGAGCTCTTAGTGATCTAGAAAAAGTAACCAAACAAGCCCGTGCTATGGTAACTGTTTATGGTCTTAATGATAAGGTTGGAAACCTTACCTATTACGACTCAAGTGGACAGTCTGAATATAATTTCAGCAAACCATACAGTGAAAAAACAGCGGAGTTAATTGACAAAGAAATATCAAATCTTATCGAGACCCAATACAAACGTGCTATTAATTTACTGGAGGCTAACAAAGAAAAACTTACAGAACTAGCAAATGTACTGCTAGCCAAAGAAGTTATTTTTAAAGACAATCTAGAAGTTATCTTTGGAAAAAGACCTTTTGAAAAATCTATTAGCGAAATAGTCTCAGCACCTAAAGAGGATGAAAAAACTCCAGAGGCAACAACAGCATCTGAGGACAATGACGATGTTACCAACCAGGTTTAATTTTATAACCATTTAGTAAAGCAATGTATGTTTTCTATGAGAAGATTTTTACTATCTTTGGTTAAATAAGAAATCAAACACCCATAAACTCTGTATATGAGTCTCTTCAAAAGACTTTTAAAAGGAAATCTCAAACTAAAAAAAACACCTAAACAAAAGGGTGATGACGATGATAGTGTTAAATATTATCCTGAAGATAGTCTTGCAATAGATGAGAGGTTTACTAATAATTTTAGAAAAAACGGTGGAAAATTCTTATACTGCCTGGACGCTCAAGAAATTAACGAAGCTTTCGATAATATCCTACTCGAGAATAACTGGTATGAAAAAGATGTGTTTTGTATCAATGAGATGCTCTCCAAAAAGTTTGATGGGTATAATTTAAACTTTACCAATAAAACTACTGCTACTTTTTTCTTGACTACATGTGAGTCTTTGATATCAAAAAATGGTTCCATTTTACTCTCTTCAAACCAAATTAAAGAGAAAAAATTGGATGAACTACCTACTAATATTGTCATATTTGCCACCACAAGCCAGTTTGTAGAAAACATAAGCGAAGGGCTACGTATTATCAAAAATAGTGGTGGGAAATTTATTCCTAGCAATATTACTGCAATTCAAGATTTTGAGACAGAAAAAGAAAAGGATTTTATGAGTTATGGAAGTAGCACAAAAAACCTATATTTGATGCTTCTGGAAGACCTGTAGAAGATATATACTATGAGAGAAGTTATTGTACGAAGTATATCGGGGATTTTGTATGTCCTTGTCGTAATTTTTTCCATGTATACCTCTCGTGAATTATTCATGATGCTTTTTCTTATACTAGGGTTACAAACACTTAGGGAGTATAAAAAACTCATAGGGTTAACTTCTTTGATCCCTTATCTACTGCTTCCAATTTCGCTTCTACTAATAAGCTACTATTACCCAGGAGATATTATAATAAATATATATTTAGGCGGCTCCTTACTAGTGAGCATACTGCTGGCTAAAGATCTACGATCAACCACAAATAGCCTTTTACTTAAAGAGCAAAAATATATCCCAACAGTGTTTTACATCATTAGCGGCTTTGTTTTTTTAACACTCATTCCTTTCTCTCAGGACATCTTTAAGCCAGAGATTATTGTTGGAGTTTTTGTGTTAATTTGGTGCAATGACACCTTTGCGTATATCATTGGTAAATCATTAGGGGAAAAAAAATTACTGGAGAGAGTTTCACCCAAAAAAACAATAGAAGGGTTCTTTGGTGGACTTCTTGGAGCCATTATTGCAAGTTTTATTATTTTTACTGTTTTAGACTTGTACACGCTAGCTATTTGGATAGCTCTAGGGATTATTATTTCAGTATCTGGAACCATAGGAGATTTAGTGCAATCTAACTACAAACGTCAAGCCGGGGTAAAAGATAGCGGAAACCTAATGCCGGGTCACGGAGGATTATACGACAGGCTGGACAGTGCTATTTATGCCAGCCCATTTATTTATGCATTTTTACAACTTATAACTTATGTTTCATAAAGAAGGATACAAAATTATTTTAATTACCCTAGTGCTAGCTATTTCAATGAGCTTAGCCGCAGATTATTTCATTACAAACCATTACCTAAGAAGTGCCTTAATGCTACTAGCTATTGTAATGCTAGTATTGGTCTTGCAGTTTTTTAGAAATCCTAAACGAAATCTAAACATAAGTGAAGACCATGTAGTATCTCCAGTAGATGGTAAAGTTGTGGTAATTGAAGAGGTGTTTGAAAAAGAGTTTTTCAATGAAAAAAGACTACAGGTGTCTGTGTTTATGTCTCCGATAAATGTGCACGTTACGAGGTATCCTGTTGCTGGAGAGGTGGTTTTTAGTAAATACCATCCCGGAAAATTTTTGGTAGCTTGGCATCCAAAATCTAGCGAAGAAAATGAGCGTACAACCGTTGTAGTAGGCTCTAAAAATTTCGGAAATGTATTACATAGACAAATTGCAGGGGCCTTGGCAAGACGTATTGTAAATTATGCAAAGCAGGGACAGCAAGTAACACAAGGAAGTGATAGCGGCTTTATTAAATTTGGATCTCGTGTAGATGTTTTTCTACCTGTAGGCACAAAACTTGATGTAAAACTTAACGATATTGTAAAAGGAGGAACCTCCATCTTAGCATCAATCTAAAAAAGTAAATTATTATAATGACATCACAGGAAATAGACATAGCATTTAAAAAAGCTGTTGAAAGTGTAAATAGGCATAAAGAGCCTTTTCCTGCAGATACATTATTAAAGTTGTATGCGTATTACAAACGCGCTACAAACTCTTGGCACAACCCAAGTAATACTAAGAAGAAACTAATTTCAGCTTTTAAAACAAATGCGCTCTTTCAAGCCCAGCATCTTACCCAAGATCAGGCCAAGTTAGAATACATAGAGACCTCAACCCATTATTTTTTGTACAGAAAGTAACCTTTAATAAAAAACAATTTTTCAACTAAGGTTTTTGATTGAGGTTTCGATAGTTTCAATTTTTGCAATTGCATCTGCTTCTTTTTTGCGCTCGTTATCAACCACTTGTTGGGGAGCACCGCTAACAAATTTTTGATTTTTTAACTTACCTTGTACGCTTTTTAGAAACCCTTGGGTGTATTGTAACTCTTCTTTTAATTTTAGTATTTCCTGCTTCACATCAATAGTACCTTCAATGGGTATAAAATATTCGTTAGACTTCACCCTAAAGGTTAAGGCGCCCTCTACTCCACTTGAAACAGAGCTCATCTCACTAATATTACCTAGTTTTTTTATAACAACATCGAACTGATCATCTATCTTCTCAGTATTTATTACTGAAAGTGAAATAGCATCTTTAAAAGCAATATTTTTTTCTTTTCTGATGGTTCTAATTCCAGAAATAACCTCAGCGGCAAACTCAAAATCAGTTAATAAGGCCGTATCTATTGTTGTTGTTTTGGGCCAATGATTAACAATCAGTGCTTCTTGAGGTGTTCTATTTGCGATTGCATGCCATAACTCTTCTGTCAAAAATGGCATAAACGGATGTAGAATTCTTAGGTTATCCTCAAATAAAGCAATCACACTATCGTAGGTTTTTTTATCTATTGGAGCTTGGTATGGAGGCTTTATAATTTCCAAAAGCCAACCACAAAAATCATCCCAAACCAACTTATAACTTGCCATTAAAGCATCACTAATTCTGTATTTACTATAATGATCCTCAATCTCAACTAGTGTTTGCTGTAAACAAGATTGATACCAATTAATGGCAATCTTGGAGGATTCTGGTTGTGAAATAGTAGCGTCTATGTCCCAAGATTGGGTTAGCTTAAATGCATTCCAAATTTTATTTGAAAAACCTTTTCCTTGCTGGCACAGCCCTTCATCAAACATTAAATCATTTCCTGCAGCAGCACTCAAAAGAAGCCCTACTCTTACCCCATCTGCACTGTAAGTTTGTATAAGTTGTAAAGCATCTGGAGAATTCCCTAAAGATTTACTCATTTTACGACGCTGCTTGTCTCTAACCAAACCTGTTAGGTATACATTTTTAAAAGGTTTTTTACCGGTATACTCATAGCCGGCTATGATCATTCTTGCTACCCAGAAAAATAAAATATCGGGTCCAGTGACCAAATCGTTGGTGGGGTAGTAATAGTTAAACTCCTTATTATCTGGATTGTTTAACCCATCAAATACGCTCATGGGCCAAAGCCAAGATGAAAACCAAGTATCTAAAGCATCGGGGTCTTGGCGCAGGTCTGTACTTTTTAAAGAGGCATTACTCGTTTTTTCTTTGGCCAATACCAATGCATCTTCTATAGTTTCAGCAACTACGAAATCTTCTTTTCCGTCTCCATAGAAATAGGCTGGAATTTGTTGCCCCCACCATAGTTGGCGAGAAATATTCCAATCTCTGATATTGGTCATCCAATGACGGTAGGTATTCTCAAATTTCTTTGGATGTAAAACCACATCATCTTGCTCCAAAACAGCTTTTATGGCTGGCTTTACTAGATCTTCCATTTTTAAAAACCACTGGTCGCTTAGACGGGGCTCTATAACTGCTTTGGTGCGCTCACTGGTTCCTACTTTATTGAGGTGCTGCTCTGTTTTAATCAAAGCGCCCAACTCTTTTAGTTCTGCCGCAATTTCTTTACGAGCCACAAAACGATCTTTTCCTTGGTAGTGCAATCCAAAACTATTGAGCGACGCATCGTCATTAAAAATATCTATAACCTCTAATTTATGGGTATCTCCCAGCATTTTGTCATTTTCATCATGTGCTGGAGTTACCTTTAAGCACCCTGTACCAAATTCTATATCTACGTATGGATCTTCAATTATTGGAATCACTCTATTGCAAATAGGCACAATGGCTTTTTTTCCTTTTAAATGAGCAAATCGCTCGTCATCTGGGTTTATACAAATGGCGGTATCACCAAAAATTGTTTCTGGACGCGTGGTAGCAATGGTTAAGGTCTGGTCGCTGTGTTGTATTTTATAGCTAATGTAAAACAAATCACCTTGTTGCTCTACAAAATTAACCTCTTCATCACTCAAGGTTGTTTTTGCCTCTGGATCCCAATTTACCATTCTATAACCTCTGTAAATAAGGCCTTTATTATATAAATCAACAAAACTTTTTATAACCTGAGTAGACATACCGGGATCCAGGGTAAATTTTGTACGCTCCCAATCACAAGAGGCACCCAATTTTTTAAGTTGATCTAAAATAACTCCACCATACTGCTGGGTCCAATCCCAGGAGTGTTTTAAAAATTGTTCTCTTGTTAAATCTGCTTTTTGGATTCCTTGTTCTTTAAGGCGTGCAACTACTTTGGCTTCTGTTGCAATACTTGCATGATCGGTACCTGGTACCCAACACGCATTAAAGCCTTTTAAGCGTGCTCGGCGTATTAAGACATCTTGTATGGTGTTGTTTAGCATATGTCCCATGTGGAGAATCCCGGTCACGTTTGGAGGGGGTATTACAATAGTGTATGGCTCACGATCATCTGCTTCACTATGGAAATAGTTGTGCTCCATCCAGTATTGGTACCACTTGTCTTCAACATCTTGTGCATTATAGGCTCCTACTTGGGTCATTTTGGTATCATTTTTGAAATAAGATTGTAAAAGTAGGGATATCTCTAGTATTATGAAATGTTTAATGTCTATAACTTAACTTGCACAGCATACTAAAGTTCCCTAAATTAGCAATCCTTAATAGTATATGATATGAAAAAGTTAATAGTAGTAGCTTTAATTAACCTGATTGGATACACCGCAAGTGCGCAAGCCAAAATCAGTTTCAAAAACGAAACGGTAGATTATGGTAAGATTGTAAAAGGGAGTGACGGAGTTCGTGTGTTTGAATTTACCAATACCGGAGACGCAGAATTAGTGGTAACAAATGTAAAATCTAGCTGTGGCTGTACAGTACCAAAAAAACCCGAAGGACCTATTTCACCTGGAGCCTCTGGCAGTATTGAAGTTAAGTACGACACAAACAGAGTGGGGCCTATAAGAAAAACAGTAACGGTGTATTCTAATGCAGATGAGCCTATAAAAGCCCTTAAGATTAAAGGAGAAGTTTTAAACGCCTCTAAAAGCATCCTAGAAAAAACACAAGAGTAACACCTCTTGTTTTAAATATATAATTGGGTCGATTTACTTTTGTGAATCGACCTTTTTTTATTTTTACTTTAAGTGTAAAAAAATAGACAAACCGAAAGCCTACCATGGCATATTTTTAAACTATTTTTTGCAACTTTGTTACTTAAATAATACTGTTATGCCAATAATTTCAACCAAAGGGCAATTAATGCCAGAATCACCTATAAGAAAGCTGGTTCCTTTCGCAGAAAAAGCCTACAAAGCAAATAAAAAAGTATATCATCTTAATATTGGACAACCAGATATTAAGAGTCCTAAACAAGCCATGGATGCAGTAACTTCTCACTCACTTGATGTTCTTGCATATACAAGATCTGAGGGCTCTGAGACCTACAGAATGAAAATTGCAGCGTATTATCAGGGAAAAAATATTCCTGTGGATCACAATGAAGTTATTGTAACCACTGGAGGTAGCGAGGCGCTTTTATTTGCCATGGGCAGTATCGCAGACACTGGAGATGAAATTATCATTCCAGAGCCTTTTTATGCAAATTACAATGGTTTTGCAATAGCATCTGGCGTGAAAATAGTACCGGTAATCTCACAAATAGAAGACAACTTTGCCTTGCCTGATATTTCAGAATTTGAAAAACTAATTACTCCAAAAACCAAAGCAATACTTATTTGCAACCCAGGAAATCCAACGGGGTACCTATACTCTAAACAAGAAATACAAACCCTAGCAGCTATTGTAAAAAAGCACGATTTGTTTTTAGTGGCAGATGAGGTATATAGAGAATTTACCTATGATGATGTTAAGCATTATTCTATCCTTGAAGAGCCAGGAATGGATCAGTATGCAATAATAATAGATTCTGTTTCTAAACGTTACTCTATGTGTGGAGCTCGTATTGGCTGTTTGGTGAGTAAAAATAAAATGGTGCTAAATACTGCCTTAAAATTTGCCCAGGCAAGGCTAAGCCCACCCACATTTGCGCAAATTGCAAGTGAGGCTGCCCTAGACACACCGAAATCTTATTTTGACCAGGTCACCCACCAATACAAAGAACGTAGAGATGTTTTAATTGAAAAACTAGAAGAAATACCTGGAGTTAAAGTGGGATATCCTAAAGGTGCTTTTTATTGTATTGTACAGTTACCTATAAAAAATAGTGACGCATTTGCACAGTGGCTTCTAGAGGAATTTGATGTTGACGGAGAGACTATTATGGTGGCTCCTGCTGCAGGATTTTACTCCACACCAGGAGTTGGCCAAAATCAAATACGTATTGCATATGTACTTAACAAAGAAAGCCTAATTAAAGCCGTAGAGATATTAAAACAAGCACTAGCAGTCTATAAAGAGTAATGAACATACAACAAAACATATCTTTAAAGTCTTACAACACCTTTGGTATTGAGAGTGAGGCGCGATATTTTGTTTCTGTAGATACCATCGAGGAGCTGCAAGAAGCCCTGGCCTTGCCTAAGTATTTAAAAAAATTCTTGCTTGGCGGAGGAAGCAACATGCTACTCACCGGCCCTATTGATGCGCTGGTGATACACGTTAACCTTAAGGGGATTGCTATAGAAAATCAAAATCAGGATTTTATAGAGCTCTCTTGTATGGCTGGAGAAAACTGGCATGATTTTGTGCTCTATTGCCTAGAGAACAACTATGGCGGTCTAGAAAACATGTCACTCATACCAGGTAACGTAGGCACTGCTCCTATTCAAAACATAGGCGCTTATGGGGTGGAGTTAAAAGATGTGTTTTTGAAATGTGATGCTGTTGAAATTGCCACACTAAAACAAGTCTCTTTCACACAGCAACAGTGTAATTTTAGGTACCGAGATTCTATTTTTAAAACCACGCACAAAGGTAAATATGTAATTACTAGGGTCACATTTAAACTCACCAAAAATAACCACAAGATACAAACTCAGTATGGTGCTATTAATGAGTATTTGTCTAATAATAACATCACAAGCCCTACTATTAAGCAGGTTAGTGATGCCGTAATAGCCATAAGACAATCTAAATTACCAGATCCAAAAAAGCTAGGCAACAGCGGTAGTTTTTTTAAAAATCCTGTGGTAGACAGCAAAACTTTTGAGGCTTTTCATACACAATTTCCTGGGGCTCCTTTTTATGCCCTAGCTAATGCTGAATTTAAAATACCCGCTGGCTGGCTTATTGAACAAGCAGGTTTTAAAGCAAAACGATATGGAGATGCTGGTGTTCATAAAAACCAAGCCCTTGTTTTAGTGAACTATGGAAATGCCACTGGAGCACAAATTTGGGAACTGGCACTAAAAATTCAGCAAAAAGTGGCGAAAGACTTTGGCATTA
>Ga0209193_1000764_pt1 | contig 18871 bp, 31 predicted proteins | sample COGITO_mtgs_1003_FD_185515 | JGI IMG/M metagenome (GOLD analysis project Ga0209193, IMG submission 185515) | Pelagic marine microbial communities from North Sea - COGITO_mtgs_100330 (SPAdes) (version 2) | ecosystem: Environmental > Aquatic > Marine > Epipelagic ... | reverse complement strand
CTTTGGATTGCTTTTCTGATAATTTCAATCTGTATTCTTGAAACTGGTTATCATAAGGCAAACCCTTTTGTTTTAAAAATCTCCATATTACACCAAGTGTAATTAAATCTTCGTCTAATACTGTTGTATTTGCATCTGCTGCAAAGCTAGTTGCGTTAGCTGTTGAGCCAGATGTTATCGCCCAGTTTTTACCTATGTATTCAAAAAACACAGATTCTCCTGCTGGGGGAGCTGGGTGAAATAATAACGCATTACCTCTTATTCTAAAGTAATTTGTTATACCACTACTAACACTTGCTTTTAGTCTTTGCCATTGTGCGTTGTTAAGTGGTCCGTAATACTTTCTATCTGTGGTTCTGTTCCACATAGTATCGTTACTAAATCTTAAAAAATCAGAAGCTATGGTACTCATATCTCCTTGCGATTCTGCTGCAAGTGTTGTATGTGCTTCTTCTTTAATTAATGTTTGCCAGTCATATCCTGCAACAAGGTTTTTACCTTCTCTATTGGCAGCTGCTAATAATTGTATGTTAGTAGTATCAGTACTACCTACTACAGTAGAAGGAGAGGGTACTCCTATCTCATTAGCTGCATCTTGGCATATGGTTAATAAACTCATTCTTTACCTACTATTAATTGTGGTTTAATATCATGTTCTTTTGCTAAATAATTTCTAGCTTGTTTTCTGCAATCTAATACATCTTTACCTAATCCATGACAAGCACCATCAGATAAGTCTGCTAGTTGTTCTATAGAGCTAATGCCTTCTAAATCAAAGAATTTTATTTTACTTTTATTAATTGTTTTTAATTTACTTATAGGAGTTGCTTTTGGTATTGGTTTTTTAGTTTTATAATATGCGTTGTATTCAGCAGGAAAATCTTGTTTTACCTGTGCTTCTTTTTCACTCATTTTATATATAACAGTATTAGGGTCTCCGATTAGTTTAAACTCTACTAAATCTTGTTTACCATCTTCACTCTTAAATATGTTTACTCTTAAATTACCCATGTTACCTCCTGTTTGTATGGGGGAATTTCACCCCCATAATTATACTGCTTTAACCTGCAAATTGACAAGCAATTATTTTAGCTGAAGCATCTACAGCAAATGCACACACAGGTGAAGTTGCTGCTGCTGTTACATCAAGAGTACCATCACCAGCACCTGTTGGTGTTAGTGGGTCTCCGTCAGCTCCTGCAGTTAATGCAATAGATAGAGTTGCTGTTCCACCTATCTGTATCCAACAATATTGTCCGTCTGTTGGAGCAGATTGTAAAACACCAGCACCTATCTCTGCTGAATCAGATAAATCACTTGTTACTACATTTACAGCACCTGCTGAAGCACCTGATGGTGCATAGTAATAAGCAACATATCCACTTACTGCTGCTACACTTCCAGCACCAGTATCGTATTGAACATACTTAAAGGTGTTTCCAGCTGCATCCATGCCTTTTTGACCGACCATAAATGTAGCAGTATCACTAACTTCAGTTTTGTCCATTCCAGTAATATAAGCCATAATTTTTTCTCCTTTATTATGCTTGTATGATGCCTTGTCTTGCTCTATTAGAACAAGTCATATTACCTGCCCAAACGACTGGTAATACCATAGCATCTTGGTTAACAGAAGCCTTCTCACCTAAAGGAGAGAATTCTCTACCTTGAGCTGGACGAAGGAATAAATAGTCCGAGTTAAGCATATACATCTTACTTGTTGGACATTGGTCATCATAGTATACTGGTGCATCCATGAACATTAAGTTCATAAATCCAGCACTAGCATTGTCATCACTTGTAAATCTTTGGTTAGTCTGTAAAGAACTCCAATAGAATTGAAAGTAATTAGATGCTGCTACGATAACATCAGGATGGTCTGCACCTCTAGTTGTACTTAACCATAGTGTGTTCATAGCTGTTTGGATAGTAGTTGCACTAGGTGTTACACTTTCTGTTGAAAAATCATATACTTGGTTTTTCCAGAATGTATAAGTACCTGCGTTAATACCACCAACTGTGTTAGTGTTTGTACCAGCTACAATCAACTGTAATCCACCTAGTTCTTTTCCATCAGTACCTGTGCCATCAGCATATAAGCCAGTAGCCATAGTATTTTTTAGAGTTTTTTCTAAGTTTCTTACTCTTGATTTAAGTAAGTTAAAGATTGCTTCTTTACCAGAGTTTTCGACCTGTTCTAAACCTGATATAACCACATTACCTGCTAATTGTTTATAATTAAACTCAGCTGCTGTGAATACATTAGATGTACTTGTGTCTAAAACCTCGTAGCCACTATACCATTTTGCAGTTGAGTTAGTTGCGTATTCTAATTCCTGCACAATAGTTCTACCTGTGGCGATTTGTTTGTTGCCTTTTCCATCAATATGACGAAGCAAGGCATTACCATTAGTTACGTTATCTGCAAGAGTTTTTGAATATCCTGCAAGAGTAGTTGTAACTATTTCGGTAAACGTACTATTTGGACTTGCCATTTTTATACCTCATTAAGTTATTGTTAAACCCACAACTCATTTAGTTATACCTGCACTACTAATTGATTCCATAAGCAAAGAATCTAAATCGCTAGTTTTAACAGAACCACTAGGAGGAGCTGTCGCAGTTCTAGGTCTAACTTTTTTAGCCTTTTCAACTGCTGCTTTTCTCTTAGCATCTTCTTCTGCTTTAGCACTTTTTCTTTGTGATTCTAAAGATTGTTTATATAAATTATCGTCTAATCGAACAGCTTTACTATAAGCATCTTCTAAGCCTTTAGCTTCTCCTGCATCTATTAGATTACCCATTTTAACTCTTAATTGCTCAAAATGAGGATATTTTAAGTTACCCTTAGTATCAGTTGATTGTGCAAAAGTAGAAATTTGATTTTCTGTTTGTTGTCTAGCCGATTGTAGATTTTGCTGTTTGAACTGATTTAGTTCAGCAAGTATCGCCTGATTTTGTTGTTGTAATTGGGTGATTTGAGGGTCGGAATCATTCCAATCCCCAGTGTCTTCGATTGATGAAAGGTCAATGCCATAGCCTTGTGCTAATTGTTTGATTGCCACTTTTGGGTTACTTCTAAGAGCCATATCAGCATTTAATAATCTGGAAATATATTCGGATTCCCCTATACCACTTGCTGCTATTTGCTGTCTTACTGGAGCTATAACTTTATCTAGTGATTCATAACTTTTGCGTTGTTGAGCTACTTCTTGCGTCTTTCTAGTGTAATCAGCAGTCATTTCTTTATCTCTTTTAAGCATATACTCCTGTGCTGTACGAGGTAAATCTTTGAACGTGCTTTTTACGTCTTCTGACCAGTTTTTTGGAGCTTGTAAAGGTGTTTCTTTCGAATCCTCTCCATCAACATGAGCTACTACAGCATCATCAGAAGGTTCTTCTGTAGAATCTTTGGTTTCTGTTTCATTCTCAGTAGCTACCTGATCTAATGATTCAGAATTAGATTCTTCGGAATTATTTGTCTCCTCTTGTTTAGGAGCATCAGGAATAGTAGTGTTTTCTACTTCTTCCTTTGGTGTATCATTGTTAGGTGTTTCAGGTTCTTTATCAATAGTTTGGTTAATAGCACCTTCTAATACAGCTTCCAATGTTGGTGCAGTAGCTGGTGTTGTATTAGGCGCTGATTCCTGTGCAGGAGTGCTTTCTTGTGTCATATTATCCTCTTTTGTTATTGTTAATCATATTATCCCAAAACTTAGGTTTCGTAGAGCCTACATAATCGTTACCCACTTGCCTAACATTATGTTTCCTTTCGTGTTCTTTTATTTGAGAACGACTGCCTATAACAGTTTTGTCGATTGGAGACACAAATTCTTGTATATCACCCATAACTTGATGTGATTTTATTCTTTTTGTTGCTTTAGCAAACTTATAATTACTTTTACCCCATTGGATATTATCGTAATTTTTATTATAACTCATCTTTTGCATCCTGATTTAATTGAGCTGCTATTTTCATATCGCTTTCTAATAATGCTAATTCTTTCTTTGCATCCATTCTACCCTGACTAGCTTGTGCTTCTGTAGTTGTTTTATTGCCTACAGTTCTTTCTCTTGATTGTATATCTGCTAGTTTGCCTTGTTGTTTTAATTGTTCTTTAGCCATTTCTGTTTGCATTTTCTGTGCAGCAATTCTTTCAGCTTCTGAAGGTTGAGGTCCTGCCTGTTTCATAGCCTGTGCTTGTTGCATTAATGTAGCTTCTGTTTGGTCTATTATATCTTCAAAATTTCTACCTACTTTCCATGCTCCCATTAAAAATCTTAATGCTTGAAATGCCAATGGAGTAAGGTCTGGTGAGCGAGAAGCTATACTAACTGCTCTTTCTAAATAACTACCAAATGAAGATAAAAACTCTATTCTAGTTCTTTTTTCTTCTTCTTCATCTGTAAAAATTGTAGCATCTGATTCTATATCTATACTGTAACTTCTAAGTTTATCATCACGCATTATTTGCATCATTTCTGGTGTAATAGTAAGTGCAGTCATAGATGCTAACATTTCTGGTTCATAATGTTCTGCTATCAATTCAGCTTTAATTCTAAATAAATCTCTTATATATTCAGCTATTTCACCTTGTTTTTTTCGCATACGCATACTACCAAATTGTGCTTTTAATTGCTGTGCTGTAGCAGTTTCACTAGCTTTCGTAGACCCTCTAATAATGTCTGATATACCTGTTATTTGGTATATAGTATCTAAAACTTGATTTCTTTGTTGATATAAACCTTGTAATACTTGTGCAATAGGAGCTATATCTTCTTGTTGAAATACTGCACCCAACCCACCTTTTGATGCTAATTGTGCAAAATTCTCTGATGGCACAAAATCATTATCTCCTGCGTCTGCTAAATGTGATAACTCTGGTACAGAAGCATCATAAATACCCCTTCTTTTTAATCCTTCTATTAAATTACTTATTCTAGTTGTAATTCTATCTAATTCATCAGCTTGGTCTTGATATAATGTAAACTCAGGTATAGGAACACTGGTTTCATTAGTTCGTATTGCTACTAAAGCATCAGGAGTAGGAAAAAATTTTTCTAATCCGTAAGGGTCATCATCTTCTGCTAGTATTTCATTATAACCTTTTGATACAAAATATCGTTTTTCTTTGTATTTATCCCATATTTCCCATACTTCCGCCCTAGAAAATACCTCAGAATACTCTTCAGAATAGCCTTCTGATGGTTCTGGAGACCAATTTAAAGGTATATTTGAGGCATTTTTAAAGCCTTTTTCTATTAACTCATCTCTTGTAAGTAAGTGCCTTCTTGCTTTCCAATATACATCTTCTGGTCTTTTTGCAGGACTTTCTCTGTAATCTTCCCAATTTACATACTCAAAATAACATCTTTGATCTGCAATCCTTTCTTCTTCTTGGTCAATCATTATCATATTACCAAATTCATCTAAGGATTCTACTTGTATAGTTTCTTTTACAAAAATAGGTTCATAAACTACCCATATTACACCTCTGCCCGGCAGTAAATAATCTTCTAATGCTGCTCTAATTGGTTTATCTGCTGAATATACCTCATTTCCGTATTGTAATGCTCTTTCTAATACAATAGCTGTTTGTCTAGTAATAGGGTTGTTGTCATTGTATCTTCTGCGTACATCTGCTTTAGGCATACGAGCAAATAATGCACCTTTCATGGTTTCTGTGTTAGACCATAGGATATTAAACTGCTTATATAAACCTGCACCAAAGCTATCTGCACTTCTTTCATCTCTATATCGTGCTACAACAGCTCTACCTCTGTCTCTCCAATCCTTTTCAGTTTGGTCGGCACTTTCTAATTCCATTTGCCAGTATTGTGCAGTACCTTGCACTACTTCCATTTCTTTTCTAGTTTCTGCCATTTGTTTTACCTAAAATATTTCTTTCCCTACTTCTTGAAATTCTCTCATTAACATCAATCCTTGAATTTTTTGTGATTCATTTTTACTTCTTATTAAACTTCCTATATATCCTTCTACTTGTTCTGCTGGTATTATTTCTAGTAATTGACCTAAATTCATCATAGGAGCAGATGCGTTACCAGACATTTGCGTATTAGGTTGTTTTTTTAATTCTTTTGCTAACATTTCTTCTTTTGTCATCATTCCGTATGCCATATTATATCCTTTTTTCTGGTTTTCTAAGTTGTTCTCTATCGTGTATATCCATCATTTCATCTAGTGTTGGAGTACGCAGTAATTCTTTCATAATATCTGGTTCTTTTTCTTTTGGTTTTATATTTTTATAAGACATAGCTAAATACCTAAAACTATCACTACCATGTGATGCCCAGTTGTGTAAAGGGTTTCTTCTAAAAACTCTTTTAGTATCGTCCCATTCTCTTTGGTAATTTCTCAAAGCATTAATACCATTTTCACATCTCTTAACATCAAAATAACAATTTGGCAACAATAATCGTACAGCATTTATTCCATCATCAACTTTATGACTAGGAACTATACGTGGGCGCCTGCCCATATTTATTAAAGTTTCTGCTCTAGTTCTACCTGTACCTAGTTCTCGTACTTTAGCATCATGTGGTAAATAATCGTCGCCCCAGTATTCTATTTGCATCTCATCCATTACTTTTACATAATGGTCTAAACCTACACCAGCGCATTCATAATAATCAAAAACTCTTACTTCTCCCATAGTAACTTGGAAAAACCATAAAGCACAACTATCAGATATTCCTAAATCCCATGCTACATGAACAGGTAAGCTAGGGTCTTTTTCTACTTTTGTAATTCTTCCTTCTTGTTCTGCTTCTATAATTAAATTACCATAATACGAACCTTTAATAGCTGCTGCCCATGAACACTCAAATTCTTGCATGAACTCATCTTCACCCATTTGTTTTTTTGCTGCTTGTAATTCTTCTGGGTCTACTACACCTGTTTCACTAGCACGATAAATAGCTCTATGCCATTCGCTATCATCTTTCGCATCTTCGTATAGTTGCCAAAATTGATTTCTACCTTTTGGTGTACCAATAAATATTGCCCAACCTTTTCTATCGGTTAAGGCAGGTCGTATTACTTCACTCCACATTCTAGGAGACATATCTGCATATTCATCTAAAACACAACCATCTAAGAATATTCCTCTTAGAGCATCAGGGTCATCTCCTGCACCATACAATCGTATACGACTTCCATTTATTAAATCTACTCGTAGTTCAGATTGGTTTATTTTTGTTCCGGGAATATCTTTTGTATAATACATTAAATAATCCCAAGCTACAGCTTTTGCCTGTCGGTAGTACGGAGCAATGTATGCATATCTACCATCTTTTCTTTCTGTTTTTATTTCTAATGCTTTACGTAATATTTCTGTTATAGCATAAACAGATTTACCCCAACGTCTATGTGATACACAAATTTTAAATCGTTTATTATTTTTATGTAAGTCTGCTTGTTGTGGTCTTGGTGTATATGGAATAGTTATATGCATATTACCACTTTACTTTATTAGCCCAAAAAGCTGCACTCATTTTTCCTTTTGCTATATTTTTTGCGTGTCGTGCTTTAAATGATTTGGAGCGAGGTGTATTTTTTTTATCACCAGATACTCCTTGTTGCCCAAAACGTATAAGTTTTTTTTTACCATTTTCTGATGCTAATACTACATGAGATTTTGTTGGGTGATTAGGTGTGCGTTTAGGTTTATTAACACCATCTAACTTCACACCTCTATAGTCTATACTCATGTGTTTTTAGCTTTTGCCTTTGCCTTTTTTGATAAACCACTAAAGTGAAATAATTTTACACTTGTTTTGCCATGTGTTTTACCAGAGTGTAAATCGCCATTAGGCATTTTATGAGTATTGCCTTTAAACAAAGAACCATCTTTTTTATAATGTTTTACACCTTTCATTATGCTTTACTCTTTTTTTTATTACTTTTTTTATTCGAAACTTTTTTATTAGTTTTTTTCTTAGTCATTTTTTTACTATTACCATAATTATATGCCATTATACTTTTCCTTTTTTATTTTTTTTTCTTTTTTGAGTTAATTTTATTTTTTTGAAAATGCCTTTAGCTGGTGCGCCTTCGCTTCCTACTTTACGCATTTTTTCACCAGAACCTGCTGCTATGCGTTTTCGTTTTGCGTTGATATTAGAATATAATCCTCTTTTTACCATATCACTCCTTTTTTTGAGTAATCTTATCTTTAATTATTTCTGCGTCAACTATTTTTTTTTCTGGCTCTAAATTGAAACTTACTGAAATGTTGTTTGGTAATCCTTCGTGTTCTACTTTTTCTGTAAAACCAGCTTTAGTTTTTGCTAAAAATATTGCTGAGATCGTATCGCCTTTCATAGCTTTTTTATATAGTTGGCTTCCTATTGCCATAGTTAACTTTTCTTTACCAGTTTCTAAAGCATTTTGAAAATGTTTGCGTAATGTTTTAGGACTACATCCCACTAATTTTGCTATTTGCTCATGTGTTAAGCCAAAAGCAACACCTAATGAACATATCCTTTCCATTTCAGGTGTTGGTTCAAAAAATGGTCTACCTGCTTCTTTCATTTTTTTTCCTTTTTATTGTTAAATCCCACATTCCGTTTTTTCTTATAACCATTTTAAAATATTGAGGATATTTTTTATATAACCATTCTGTAGCTTCTTTTTCACCTTTTATATTTCTTGAAACCTGATGACCTCCTTCTCCTCCCCAATAAGTGCTAGTTGGTGCTATGTAATTAAATCTCGCTATACTTTTATCTGCTAAAAAATATTTGATTGTCATTTCGTGACTTTCTTTTCCTGCTGTAAAATCTTTTCGTGCTTTACACTCTTCGCCCTCGTCTCTTAATATATCGTGATTATTAACAGTTCCACTTATATTTGCAACTATGTATCTCAAATCAAAAGTTATCATATTTTTCATAAAGTAAGGATTATCAACTGGGTATGTACCAAAATATCTTGTTTTGTTTTTATTACAAATATCAAAAGCAAAATTTATAAAATTATCTAAATCATTTATTTCCGTTAATACTTTATCATTTACTTTCATTTTAATAGATTTCAAATCATCATCTAACATAAATAAATTTTGACCTATTTTATGTGTTTTTTGTATAAAGTTTCTTTGTTGAGGCAATCCTCTCTTACCTATTATTATTTCAGCATAAGAATTTTTATCTATAGTATTTTCATAAGTTTCTTTTTCTTCTTTATTTGCAACATAAATGAAAATATTTTTAGGATTAATATTTGTTTTTTTTAAGTAAGCCATTGTTTTATTTTTTAATGTCTCAGCTCTTTTATATGTTGGTATTATTAATTTATACATTTAAGCCTTTAAAATCTTTTCTGTTTTTTACTATATTTAATTCTTCTTCACTGCTGCCACATTTATCCATATTTTTTCTAAAATAACAAACTAAACTTATTCTTTCGTATGGTTTTTTTGCAACAATAGGTAAATTACCATGCCATTCGTGAACATTAAAAAAACAAACGTCAGTATTTCTTACATCAAAGCCTATACCATATCTTGGTAAACAAGTTTCACCTCCAGTATATTCACCAGCTTGTAATACTGCTATGTTACCTAATCCTTTTTCATAATCTCCAGCATCTACATGTATAGCAGTCCTAAAATTTTTATTTACTGTTACTGTGGTAAACACTGTATTTTCTATTTTAAAATCTTTATGTGTTCTATCTATAGCTTTTTTTTGCGCTTTAAACCTATCAGGTGATGCTTTTTTAAATTGTTCAGAAATAGCTTGTATATATTTTTTACTTTTGATATAATTCGGAAAATTTTTTTCTGTCCATGCAGTTTGTCTACAATATGGAAATCTTACATTTCTATCAAAGTAACCTATGATACCACTCTTAACGTGTTGCGCTCTTGCTACACTATCTAGTGTTCCATCTTTTTTAACTACTGTAAATCTTTTTTGAGGTTTACCACTTTCAAGTCGCTGCCCTTTGATAGTTGTATTTTCTAGTGGGTGATGAAACCCAGCTGCGTCTCCCCTGTTATTTGTTCCTGTAGCTGCTGTTCGCAAGGCATAGTATGCAGTTTTACATAAGTTAGCAGGAATTACATTTTTTCTAAAAAAAAATAAAGGTTCGCCCTGCTCGTCATAAGCATCACAATTATAATTTATTATAGTATGTATATCGTTTTCTTTTACAAAGGTTCCTGACCTTTTAGAAAAGGATTTATAATCAGTTTGCGCTTTTACTTTTAATAGCTTTATATTCATCTTCTATTACCTTATAAACTACATCAGATAAATTATCTAATTTATAATGTTCCTGTATTATTGTACACATTTCTCTAAATAAAAGCTCTGTATCAGTATTATAAAATAGTTGCACTAGCTTTACATTGCTAGGCGCAAAATTAGTTACTGAATCCTCAAGCACATCTTCTTCTATATTATCACTAGCAAAATTTAATAACTCGTCTGCTGTGAGCTTATTTATATCTTCAAGAGTAAACCCAGTCAAGTTCATATCATAGTCTAAGTCAGCTAAACCTAATAATTCACTTTTTAATAAACTTTTATCCCATTCAGCATATTCTGCTGATTTATTATCCATTATACGATAGGCTTTTTTTTGAGGTTCGGTTAAATCAAGCGCCTTATGTATAGGCACCTCTTTTAAGCCAAGCTCTTTAGCTGCTAATAAACGAGTATGCCCTACGAGTATAATGTTTTTTTCATCAACTACTATAGGTTGCCTAAAACCAAACTCTTTTATGCTATCTTTTATCTTAGCTACTGCGTGTATATTCTTACGAGGGTTCTTATCATAGTTTATAAGAGTATCAGGATTTACTAATTCTATTTTCATATCTCTCCTAGATGGTTAGTTGCCTTTTTATTTATCAAAAAAATATATAGTTGTCAAATTATTGTTATGGTTGGTAGTGGTTTAGTATATAACCCCTACCTACCCCCCACCCCGTCCTGGCATCGGAATCTAAAAAACTTTTTTTTATTAAGGGTCCCCTTATAGCTTTATATATTACCATAAGCAATTTAAATTAGTTTTAAGCGCTACAGTATCTAACTAAGGTATATTATTATGTTAATATGCTTAGTTGTCAAATTATTGTTATGGTTGGTAGTGGTTTAGTATATAACCCCTACCTACCCCCCACCCCGTCCTGGCATCGGAATCTAAAAAACTTTTTTTTATTAAGGGTCCCCTTATAGCTTTATATACTACCATAAGCAATTTAAATTAGTTTTAAGCGCTACAGTATCTAACTAAGGTATATTATTATATTAATATGCTTATGCTTATGTGTGCCGTTTATATAGCTTGTAAATATATGTTTGGGTTTAGTACTTGATTTGAGCTAGTTTTGTTCCCCTTTTTTGATGGGGTAGCAATATGCGGATTTGCCTACAAGCCCACTTCTATAAATTATATCGCCTAAGTCCTTAATAATGTTTTATATAATAGCTTCTTATATATATTGTTTAACTTTAACTTTAATATTGATATGACAAAGGCATAGCAAACGCATAGCATATGATAAATAAAAGTATAGCAAAACCTTACAGTTGCTACATCAATACTAATATATAAAGTCAAAACAATTATAATATATATTAATGCTAATATGTAATTTACTCATATATAGGTGTTTATAGCTTATGTAATGGTTATGTGTTGGGGCAGCGCTGTCATACCTTATATTGTTACCCTCTGTAGCTTTAATAATTTTATTTACATTTAGTTAATTAATACTCTTTACTAAAGGTTAATAATCAATATAATGAATATATAAATAAAAAGGAGCTAATAAATGTTAAATAAAACTGAATATAAAATACTTCATATCAAGGCTAGTATTGCTGAGTATTATAAACTTGGTACTGTAAACAGTAATAAACCTATTATTGATATGTTATATAGTAAACTTGCTAAACTTGAGCAGTTATCAATTACTAATCCTATTACTAATAAGGAAATATAATTATGTCTTATACTACTAAAATAATAGAAGAAGTATCTAAAAAAGTATTATCTATGATGGAAGATTATAAAGATGATTGGACTAAACCTTGGGTAGATACTATGGCTAAAAGTTTTCCTATAAATTTTGCCACTAAAAAAGATTATAATGGCTTTAATATTTTTTGGTTATCGTTAGCTTGTCATTATAAAGGTTATAATCATAATAAATGGGCAACCTATAAGCAATGGGTAAAATTAGGTGGTACTGTTAAAAAAGGTGAAAAATCTACAAGAGTATTTTATTGGGAGCTAAAAAAGTTTGAAGATAAGAATAATGTAGATGTTAATGGTGACCCTGAAATTAAATCAAGATGGTTCTTAAAAGTATGGAATGTATTTAATGTTGAACAAGTAGATGGTATAGAATTGCCTAAACCTAATTTAGTTAACAAAGTAGATTCTATAGCCTATGCCGATAAATATATTAAAAATACTAAAGCTGTTATAAAAATACATGGAGATGTAGCTTCATATTCACCAGTATTAGATTATATCAATATGCCTAATAAAGAACAGTTTAAAAATACTGATAGCGCTACTGCTAGTGAACATTGGTATAGCACTTTATTACACGAGTTAGTTCATTGGACTGGTCATAAAGATAGGTGTGATAGAAACTTTAGTAAAATTTTTAAATCTCAAGAATATGCTATGGAAGAATTAGTAGCCGAAACTGGTTCAGCTATTCTTACTGTTTTGTTAGGTGTAAGCAAAACTACTAGACCTGATCATGCTAAATATTTAAATAGCTGGAAAAAAGTAATTAAAGATAATCCTAAGGCAATATTTACTGCTTTTAGCAAAAGCACTCAAGCTATAGAATTATTAAATAATTTACAACCTAAAGAAAAAAAGGAAGTGGCTTAATGGCTACTTCCTACCATTACTCTTTACTAAAAGTTAATTTTATTATATGTGTTATAAAAAGGAAATATTATGATAAAAAATAAAAAATTATATTTAGTTACATACCCTGATAAAGAAACTGAATATTGGCATGTTAGTAAAAATGAATTATTAAGTGAATTAAATAGGTTAAATAATATACATAATCAAAATGTTATTTATTCAGAAATAACTGATAAAAAAATTATTAATCGATTATATTAGGAAAAATATTATGAATATTTTTGTTTTAAGTAATGACCCAGTAAAAGCAGCTAGTATGATGTGTGATAAACATATTGTAAAAATGCCTTTAGAATCTGCTCAAATGTTATGTAGTGTATGGCATAGGTTTGACCAACATAATGTGCCTTATAAGGAAGCATTTAAAAAACACCCTTGTACCTTATGGGCTGGTGATGACGCAGCTCACTATGATTGGCTATATATTCACGCATTAGCGCTATGCTCAGAGTACACTAAACGATACGGCAAGGTTCATAGCTGTCAAAAGGTTATTACTGCTGTATCACATCACCCTAAATATAACAGTAATAAAGATTTACTAAAATTATCGCACCCTAAATGTATGCCTGATAATTATAAATATGATTGTGCAGTCAAATCTTATAGGACTTATTATATTAAAGATAAAGTTTTTAAAGGCATTGCTACTTGGAAAAAGTTAAATAACCCACCTAATTGGTTGGTTTGTAATAATTTACAAATAGTTAAATAAATTACTTTACTTATAGTTAAAAAACGATATGATGAATGTATAATAAAAAAAAAGGAGCTAAAATGAAAAAACTTACTAAAAAACAACAAGATTATTATAATAATACTGGTAGCAACCCAGTAGAAGAAAAAAGTTATGGTATTAATTATTATAATAAAAGAATACAAATAGAAAAAAATCATTTGGCGAATATGATTAATTTTTTAAAACTTCCTTATAATGAATTTTATGAAATGTGCAAAAGAACTGAATGGGATTTGAAAAGTATTTGTTTTGAAATAAGACAAATTCGTAATTCTATAACAGAATATAGAAAAGCTAAAGCTGTTTATATAAATGGCACTTTTTGGAAGAATGTAAAGGAGAGCGCTTAATGTCTATTTATTCACAATATAATCTTACTCCAATACAACAAGAAATTATTGAGAGTATGGTTGATGAGCATAATTGGCTCATCAATCGTGTTCCTGATGATGACGAAAGGTTTTCTGCTATTTATATTCAAGCTGATGATATGGCTAGTGAATTAAAAATGGATAGAGAAGATTTTTGGAATAAATTTTTTAATTAAAAGGAGCTTATTATGAATTATACAGATCAATATAAAATACTAGATGCTTTACAAAAGCATTTAGAAGCTAATAGAAAATCAGAGCAATTAATTTATGCTGTAATTGAACTATTACAAAAACAAATAGACGAGCAAGATAGATATTGTGACCAACAAGCAGATTTAGAAAAGGAGAAAAATAATGATAGAAGATAAATATGTTCCAGATATGGAAACTAAAAATATAAAAGGTGGTTTTGCTAGATTATATTTTGATATGGATTTATTTTTATATAAAGTAATCACTTATAGTAATGGAGTAGAAAAAATAAGAGAAATTTTATCGCCTTCTAAAGCTATAAATATCTATAAGGCGCTAAAGTAATGAGATATATGTTATATGGAGTGTATGGCAGTTTATTAGTCTTATACTCCTATATATATCTTATTACTTTGTATTAAAGGAAACTTAAAATGGTAAAAAAAATTATAAAATTTGAATCTAAAAAAATTGGTAAAGTTAATATGCTTACAAGAGCAATATCAATTACTACAAAAAAAAATAAATTAATACCATTAATAACATTAGATTTTTTCAGGAGAAAAAAAAATGGAAAGTAGAACTTTTAAAGGAATAACCATAAAATTCAGCGAAGGAAATCATCAATATTATGTCGATGATAATGGAAAAAAAATAAGACCAGCAAGTGTAAGTGGTATTATTAAAGGAAACGATGGTTTTGGTATAGGCGCTATGGCAGGTCGTAAAAATTATTTAGAAACTTTAGTAGAGGAGTTGCCTAACTCTGGTTTATTAAGAGTAAATGATATTACTGATTTGCAAGAAAAATTATTTGATATAAAAAAACTAGCTGAAAAAAAATGGACTGATCAAGCAGCTATAGGAACTGCAGTTCATAATTGGATAGAGGGATATTTAAAAGGTGATATGGCAGAGCAGGGTTACTATAAAGGGCATGATAACCGAGCTAATCATATTAGAAAAATGCAATATGCTTTATATGATTATTTAGTTGCTAAAATAGGTGTCTTATATAAAGCTGAACATTTAGTTTATGATAATTCTATACTTCCTTATGCTGGAAAGTTTGATGCTTGGTTAGAGCATAAAAAACATGGCGAATGTTTAGTAGATTGGAAAACTGTTACTAAAAAATCAAATGGTACTTTATGGCGAATACAGTTAGCTGGTTATATGATGGCTTTATGTAACGAATTAGATAGAAAACCATTTAACAGATTAATAGTTGCTATTGATAAAGATACAATGGAAATACGAGAGTATGTTTTTGATGTAGAAAGCTATAAAAAAGATTTGGAGGTATGGAAACATTATCTTCAAATACATCAATTTTTAAAAGATTATAAATGGTATAAACATTGATGTTAAAAAGGAGCTTTATAAACATGGCATTGATGAGGTTAGAGTTAGCTCCTTTCCTTTTATTCAATGCCACCAAAAATGGAGAATATAATGGAAATACAAGTAAGTAAACTAGAAGCACCCATTCCACCAAGTGCAGATAACAATGGTAGAAAGTCTTATAGGGTTACAACGACCACTGGTGAAAAATTATTTGGTAGCGCTAAAATAGGTCTAGCACAAGTTAAAGATGGGGACATGATATCTGTAGATATATCGCCTGATAAATATGGTAATAAATGGATAAATAAATTTGAACCTATTACAGATATAAATGCTGATATGGAAAAAATAAAAGATACTTTTCCTGATAGTAAGGTTGTTACAAATAATGGGTATTCTACAATACAACCTCATAATGATAAACCTTCTATGACAAATAAAGATTACTTAATAGTGTTGCAAAGTTGTGTAAATAGACAAGCTGATTGGACACCTACACAAAAATTAAAATTTATTTTAGATAATTATTATAATGGTGTAGTAGCAACGCATAAAGGACTAGATGAAGGGGATAGCTTTTAATGTCAAAAAGGTATGTAAACAAAAAGCACGTTGAATATGTAAGCAACTTAGATTGTTGTATATCAGAGCATTTTCAAAGATTAAGAGAAAATGGTACGTTGCCGAAGGATAGGGCAAGTTGTGGGGATTATAATATACAAGCCCATCACTTGCTTAAACCTTATTATAGTAGTCGAGGAATGAGTTTAAGAGCAGGAGATAAAGACGTTATACCTTTATGCTTTAAACATCATACTGAGTTACATAGAAACGGTAATGAATATCAATTTTTTGAAAAAGTAGTATGCAATTCTAGGTTTGGAATTGTTACTGCACAAAAATGTTGGGAAGAAAGCCCATATAACAAGGAGGATAAAAATGAAACAAACACAAAATGAACTTATATTGAAGCATTTAAAAGAAAATAAAAAAATAAACCCATTAGAAGCATTAAATCTATATGGTTGTTTTCGTTTAGGCGCTAGGATATACAATCTTAAAAAAGATGGTCATAACATTGAAACTAAAAGAAAAAAAAATGGAGTGAAAGGTAATACTTTTGCTGAGTATCATTTGATAAAGGAAAATTAATGATTACTAGAAATTGGATTATAAACACTAAGCACTCAGGAAAATACAAATGTCCTGAGTGTTCTCATACTAGAAAAAATAAAAATGATAGGTGTTTAAGTATAACTGTTAAAACAGATGGTGTCGTATATTATTGTCATCATTGTAACACAAGTGGAGGTGAATATTATGAAAGAGATTTCGAAAAAAATAATACAGTTCGCAGAGAAAAGAAAAATAAGCAAGAAAACTCTAACGGATTTAAGAATAGAAAGTGGACAGGCACAGTTTGGTAAAGAAAAATATGAAAGTATTGTATTCGGTTATTACAATTTAGAAGGTGAAAGAGTAAATTATAAAGCTAGAGCTATACATGAAAAACTTTTTAAACAACAAAAAGGTGGAGAACAAAGATTTTATAATCTCGATAATGTATTAAAATCAAACAATCTTACTAATAATACTATTTACATTGTAGAAGGTGAGTTTGATGCTTTAGCTTTATACGAAGCTGGCTATGGTTTAGATAGTATTTTAAGTGTTCCAACTGGCGCTGTTGCTAAATCTACTGAAGAACCTGAAGAAGCTAGAAAATATAAATATGTATTAGATGCTATTGAACAAGGTCTGCACAAAGTAAGCTGTTTTGTATTATTAACTGATAATGATGAAAGTGGTTTAGCTTTAAGGCAAGATTTAGTTTCAATATTAGGTCATGGTAAATGTAAGTATTTTGATTTTCCTGATGATATCAAAGATGCTAATGAAGCGCTAGTTGCATGGGGCAAAGATGATTTAAGATGGCAAATAAATGAAGGTTTAGTTCCTTTTCCTATTGAGGGTGTTTACTCTTTAGATGAAATACCAGACCCACCTAAAGTAAAATTGTATAATCCTAATATGGAAGGTTGGGAAGATAAATTTATGTTAGGCGCTGGTATGGTTTCAGTTTTTACTGGATTTCCAGGACATGGTAAAACTTCTTTTGCTATACAAATATGGTCAAATATTGCTCAACAATATAACTGTACTGTTGGTATGTTTAGTGGAGAAACTAGAGTTAAGCCTTATGTCCGTAGAAATATAAGAACTTTTTATCATAAAAAATTAGAATGGGAATTAAGTGATGAAGAAAAGCATGAAGCAGATGAATTTATTAGAAAACAATTTGTATTTTTAAATCACCCTAACAATAGTCCTAATTTTGATTGGGTATGTGATCGTATACAAGATATGAAAGCTAGGTTTGGTATAGCAGCTTTTATACTTGACCCTTGGAATAAATTAGAAACTCCAGATTTTGTAAAAGGTAGTGAAACTCAATGGATAGGAAAGAGTTTAGATTATCTTACAGCATTAGCTAAAAAATTAGACATACATATTATGCTATTAGCGCACCCTGCTAAACCAGATATGAAAATGCAAAATGCACCTCCTTCTGCATATAGCATTGCTGGTAGCGCCCATTGGAATAATAAACCAGATCATATATTTAGTTTATGGAGAGATAAGTTTGAAAATCCTGATGGAAGTAGATGTACTGAAGCAGTTTTTACTGTATGCAAAACAAGATATGAAGAATTAGGTTACCCAAGAATATTAGATGTAAAAATGAATTTAGATAATGGTTGCTTTGAATCATACGAAAAAGAGAAGCCAGAAAAGAAAAGTAAGATAGCAAAACATTGGAACGATTTAGATGACTAGGAGGTCAACATGGAGTTTTTAATTATGTATACAATAATCTATACATTTATAGGTTTACAGAACTCAGGAATATTATAGTGGGTAAATTTGTTATTAACTATGTAATGGAGTTTGAAAAAAGACCTAGCAAACATGAAGTAGAAGGAAGGTTATGGAATTTATTAGCTAAAGGTTTTGTTTTAAGAACAGTAGAAGAAAACGATTATTATGTAACTAGAAAAGAAGTAAAGGAGAAAAAATAGTGCCTAAGATAGCAACATTAGATGATTACAAAGTAACTACAGCTCATGGAAAATTACTTTATAATATTGGTAAAAAAAATAATTTAACCATTCAAGATTTAGCTAAAGAATTATCTTGTTCTGTAGTTTATATAAGGTCTATTTTAAAAGGAGATTTTATTTTATCTTCTGATAAATCAATGTTACTTAGAAAAAAATATGAAAGAGA
>Ga0209193_1000761_pt1 | contig 18938 bp, 9 predicted proteins | sample COGITO_mtgs_1003_FD_185515 | JGI IMG/M metagenome (GOLD analysis project Ga0209193, IMG submission 185515) | Pelagic marine microbial communities from North Sea - COGITO_mtgs_100330 (SPAdes) (version 2) | ecosystem: Environmental > Aquatic > Marine > Epipelagic ... | reverse complement strand
ATGCTCCACTTGTTTGCTTCTATAAAAGACTTTAATAATCTTATTGGCGAGCCAGTCAATAAATACCGAATGAATTATAAACATATGGAGAAGATGCGTGAGATCTTTTTCCGCAAGGTACAGAATGATATTGTAGATTTACAGAAGTACCTTGACTATTATAAATGGTTAGACACAGCCATGTCTCAGATGCTTGACCAGCTTATGCCTGCTTCTGCTCGCTATGCTCCAAATGTTCGAAATATAGTTGAGAGTCACGCCCTAGAAAGAAATAAAATACAATATCGAGCACCACTTCTACGAAACCCTGGGTCATTAGCTGGAGTAAATACTTTTACTGGTGATATTAATGGCGATAATACGCCTTTGGGTGTTGAGGGCGATCCAAGTGATATAGTGAGCAACCCTCCTCAACGCCCAGCCAATCCTAACCCTGGAGACCAGGGAGGAAACAATTTTATGCCTCCTGAACAGATTAACGCCCAAAGGCTTGAGGACTGGGCACGCAACTTTGACCCTGATCAATTCGGAGGCGGAGGAAACTTTAACCCACCTGGTGGTTACGGTTGATAAGCATATAAATTACAAAGAGACTAGTTACTAAATGGCTAACAAAATAATCATAAACGCTGCCCCACCTAAACCATCAAAGCGTATTATAGGTGGCTCTAACCAGCGCAGTAAAGCAAGGTTCAACCTCCAGGGTTCATATGGGTGGGGGTTTAATCACGCCCCGGTAGATTCAGATGAGAGTAAAAATGCTCTTTGGTGGAAAGACCAGGCTGAACGATACACTGCTCCACTATCTTCCTCTGGGGATATTTTATACACACGACAGTCTGTAAAACGTGAAGTCCAGAGAGAAACAGATAAAGGAAGAATTTATAATATAAATGCTGAGATTGATAATCCAATTCACGGCGGCAGTAATCAGCCGTTCAACAAAAAGTACCACCTCGGCGATAAGACAATCGGCGCATTTGATACAGAACTGGACATATCTGATACTTTATATCCAAACACGAAAAAACGAGTTACTTTTGGTGTAACTATTGATGGGACAAATTACAACAGCGAACAAGCTGTTCCTTTTAGTTTATTTAGTTCAAGTATTAATACTGGGTATCAATCTTTTCTGGTCTCGTCTGGAGTGACAGGGGTTGCATTTAATAATCTTCACGATGATAGAGTGCAATCTTACCAAGGCGGCATTCCCATGCAGGGTCCCTTCACCGAGAGGTTTGTTGGTGGTTTATTGTCCCGTCATAATGCTGCATTAAGATTGACCGAAAGACAAGAATCTTTTGTTCTTACAATGGGTCCAGTCGCCTCTGTTGCCTCAACAACGTTAACGATAGCTCCAACGGCTGACCCAGAGGCTACATTTGATACAGAATCAATAACGGTAACTATTAATAGCATAGTTTATGCAGCTACGTTTGACTTCTTTACTAACGTAGCAGATTCAACAAAGTCTTTAATAGGCATCGCCGATGCAACAGATGAAGATGACGTTGCCCAAGCTTTAGTAATTAGTTTAAATGCCGCCGCCACAGACGATGGTCTACCAATCGTAGCATCTATAGGTTCTTCAGCGAACATTGTAAATGTAGTAGGTACTTTTATCGGCACTCGTGATAACGGTTCAGCCTTTACTGGAGTACCCATCACCGCAGCAGAAATAACAACATCTGCTTTTAGCGGCGGATCCGCTGGTAGGTCAATGAACAGACCAACCGTTGGTAATGCACAGGGTGATTTCCTTCGAGGTCAAGGCGCAAAATCTCCTGTAAATATCGGGAATATAAAAACATCTTTAGATAGCACAATCTCTAATGGCGTCCGAGTCGTTGGTAACTATACAAGAAATTATGAAGTAGTGCAGGGTGCTAACAGAATAGCAACCAATATAGATCTTGCTTATAATCCAGGGAATTATAGTTATCAGTCACCAAGTGCTTTTGTTACTCCGCCTTCTCGGCGTGCTCTTGGCTTAACTGGGTCAGCAGATTATCCAGCGCCTCGGCAAATTGCCGCAAGGAAAATAAGTGAAACAATATTCGTCAATCGCTTCTCTTCTCCTGGTGATAAAGCAGACTTCAAGCAACAGTTCCGAGATGTAGTCTCAGATCAGTTTTCTCCCAATACAGTGTTGCCTTATCGAAATCTAGCTGTTCGAAAACCATATCTAAAACAACTAGGAACACATTCAGCGTTTGGTGGCTTTGTCCCCGGAAGCACCACGATCGCCTCGGTTAATCAAGTGCAGAGAAACGAAACTCAAAGGATTGAATTATCTGGAACTTCTCAGAATACATTTATTACTGGAACCCTCTTCGATACCTATTTCTTTAATAGACCAATCCCAGCCGGAGATAGTACTCAGTGGTTCTTCTCATTATCGGGATCAGATACTAATACCTTTAGCAACTATGTTGCTTCGGGATCAAGATACCCTAGCAATATTACTTTGTCAAGAACAAATATTGGCTCTTTTGATGCCGGAACTGGAGATTTCACCTGGATTGATGGAAACAAGTATTATATTTGGTCAAACAATCCTTATAGTGCTCCATGGTCCCAGTTGCAAGCAGCTTCAACGAATCGAGCAGCATACCTAAAAAATAATAATATCTACGAAATTTTACCAGAAGAAGTACAGGGTAAAAATAGTATAACGTTTGCAGGCTCTACAAGTACTAGAACTTCTACAGACCAGGCAGGAAACACGCTCACCAATTATTACTCTCAGAGGTTTATCGAGCCGCCCATAACTTCTCGTTACAAGCCATTAGTACATCAAATCCAAACATTTATTGGCTCTCCTGCGGAAACCACAGATAATAAAATAACGCTAAACTTAGAATATAGTTATGGTAACTCTTTAATGGGGTTTGCGAACCGAGAACTTAACCGGCAACTTGCAGGCGATATTAAGTTCGCTCATAACAAAGTCAAGCGTCCATACGAAGCATTACGGGAGCAGCTAAATAATTCCTCATCCCGCTCTCTAAATGGCGTGAATATGATAAAAATGTTTGCGTATAACGAGACAATCTTCCCCCGAGAGATAAACACCTATCTTTCTGGAAGTCGTATGCGTCTTGCTTTTGAAAACTCTTATTGGCGAAACGACGCTACTATAGAACCAGTAACATCTTTCTATACTAATTTTAATACTATCTTTTATGTTCCATCAATCCGGGACAGAGATAACGCACAGGTACCACGTTTGGTTGCCCCATTTACAACTTCACAGGGATTTGTGATTGATTTGGGAGACCAAACTCCCTATAATCCTAATAATAGTTTCACACCAAAATTAACTGGTCTAGTTGGTTCTGCCTCAATGTGGCCTATGGATTCTTATCTCTGGTCTAGTCTATCGGACACTTATGCAGGTGTTTCCTTTGAGACGGGTTCTTTATCTGCGTCAGTGATTTTAGCAGGTCAATCTACTACTGCTTGCGGTGAATTAATGATGACTAATTACGGAACAGTAAAGGATACTATTACTGATTCTACTGTAACTAATAATTTTGGTACAAGCTCTTATGATACTTCTTCTATAGTAACTTCACAGTATGTTTATAATATTGCTTTCGAAACGGGCACCATCGCTGCCGCAAATAATAACTGTGAGCCAAGAATTCCTGGCGGCGCTTTTTCAAGACCAGTATGGACAGCAGGATCCGAGCGACGCTTTGTGGATGGACCCAATAAGGGAGATCTTTCTCAACAGGTATATCCGTTTTATAACAGCTATGAGCAGTGGGCTTCTGACCTAAGACTCGTTGGCAAAGCGCATACTATAATTCCAGAATACAGAGTAAGCGAACACGTTTCAGAATTCCAATCTAATCGCTCATTGTTCGTTGCTATTTCTTCTTCCCTTGAAATCACTGGCGCTAGTGAAAATAATTTTGACGGAACAAACACAAATTTCTATCCACGTTATTCTACTACAGATAATATGGAGTTCTTATCTGACTTTATGTCTTATGACAAGGGTGATGTTAATTTTATATTCAATGATTACCCCCGTCACTTTGAAATAAACTCTGATGCGATTGTAAAACTCCTTCCTTATGAAGGGTTCTATCCCATGAACAGAACTCTTGAGATTTCTACTTTATTTTCACAATCATACAGCGCCGCCGCAGAATATACCGGCTCTGAGGCTGGCGCTGCTAGTCAGTGGCGTGCGTTGCTAAGACCATACTTTGCTCCTGGGATCATGTTCAATTCAATTAAATCAGGGTTAGCTGTAGATTATCCAATTCGTCGTACCACTAGAAATGAAGGCGGCTATGGTGAAATAAGTTCAACTTCTGCTGCTGGTGACGGGTCTTATCCTGGATATAAACTAGGATATCCTCTATTTGGTAGTTTATATGGAAACCTAACTGGTTCTTCCGCTGTTTCGGGTACCATCCCAGGAAACTCACGTCGTAACCGTGAAAACTTCGACTGGACGAACCCAGATGTAAATGCAGTTTATTGGGCGGATAAGCTACCCTTCGAATCTATTCTATCTCCTGAAGATTACTTAACTGCGAATGTGGACACTACAACAGGGTCTTTGGCTACAGTAATGTCTGATATCAACACCTTCCTTCATTTAGATGTGACTGCATCATTTACTGAGGGTCAAGTAGAATCAAATAATCTCTACAAGAAAGCTATATCTAATTTCTTGGCGAATGTCCCACAATTCTTTTTAACAACTAAAGAGAATAAATATGGCGCTCCAGGGAAGTTAACTAAGTTTGTTTCTCAATTTGGCAATCCATCAAAGGGCTCGCAAGAAGTTACTGCTGCTGAACGAACTGTAAATATCGACCCTAAAAAGGCTTATATGATGGAAATTGGTCTAATGAAGACAGACCAGTTTAACATGTACAGTAATCCAGCAGCGTTTGGACCCGCAACAAATACTAGCTATTTGCTTAAGCCCTGGGAGATTGTACAAGCATCAGGATCCTGGACACCATCCGGTTCTGCTTGGCCTAAACATCGTGGTGAGTTCGCTCCATTCACACCGCCATATTACTATGGACCTTCACTCGCTCGTATTACCTTCATGCCCATAGGGGACAAAAAAGAATATACATTAAATGAAATCACAAACAATGATCGTGGTGAAGTGTTCGTTGATTTTATTAACGAGAGTGGAAGTTATTACGATGCAACTTCGGGATCCTTTGTTGATGCTTATGGCACAACTGTAGAGACCAACACAACACCTGAATATCAGTGGAACCGTGCTTGGCTAAACAGAATGGATATTGATGCCTCTATTAATATAGGGAATGAGTTCCCAATTTCTGCTGGCTCTAATTATAAGTCTTCTGACCCCAACAAGTGGACAATCATGCCTAAATGGGAAAGTCCAGTATTAGACTTCCCGGGTATTACAAGAACTCCAGCCGTGCCGGCAGTTCCTGTTGCTTATGCTAGTGCTTCAGCAACTATGGCAGCAGGTCTCGTCGCTGACTACAACTCGCTCGATCTTATTATAGAGACTAGCACAGTTACTGTTACATTTATATTTGATAGTGGTGCTGGAGCACCTTCAAGGAATAGTGCAACAGAATACAAAGTAGGGTACGCTGGTGCAACATCTAACCCCGAAGTAGCAGCGGCTGTTTCTGCTTCTATCGCTCTTGCTCTTAGTAATGCAGAAATAGACGTTACACCTTTTGTATCTGATTCCTTATCTTCAATAGTTATTCTCACAGATAATGTTGGCGGAACAGGAATAAATACTAAAGCATTAACTGGGGACACTGTTAGTTTGGGCTATATAACGCAGGTTCCATTCGCTGGTGGTGTAGATGCGACACCAGCCGTCCCAGCCACTACAACAGTTGATTATAATTTCTCATCTTCCGTGGCTCCATCAGAATTCACAAGTTCTGCTCAGGGGTTATGGCATCAGTATGGTGCGATGCCCGACGAGGGTCAGGGTGTATATATGTATATTAAAGATGTTCCAGCCGGAGAAGATGAAGAATATGATCTCGTCGCTTCTTATGTTAATTCAACTGGTTCTTACAATTATGTTCGTAAGATCCCAAAATACGTATTAGATACTGAACGAACTGTAACATCTTTGGCTGATCTCTGCGGTTTCGATTCCGACGAGATTATCCGCAAGGGCTTCGATCCTAAAAAAGCTAAACGTTTAGGAGAACTTGCACAAGATAATGAGAATTCTATTTCTGAGGCTGTTCTTGCTCTCCCGTTTTACTTGAACGAAGCGGGTGACCCCCAGTTAGTAACTCTTCAGGCATCTCCTACAGAATTAGGACCAAAAATCAAAGAGTTCCGTAAGAACTTTACAAAATATTCTCTACCTCCAGTCCTTGCTCAACAAATGCTTGGAATGGTGCCCAAGGGTTATCCTGTGCCATCTGATACTATTAATCCTTTTGGTGGTGATGAATATGACGAAATACTTCAAGGGGAAGATATAAAACAGATACCTGTAGTATACCTTATGGAACACAATGTTAATCTTACAAGGCAAGATCTGGCTGATATGTGGCAAGGGATTATGCCTGATCTATCTAGAAGGCTAAGTTTCAGCTTTTCATCTATAGATCATTATATGCCTGGTGATAATGTAGAAGAAGAAACAACTCAGTTCCCAGAGGTTCTGAAAGAACAAATTAATCTTGGTGCTGTTCGTGATGGGCATCCTCGTTATGATCTTCTAGATATTGCGGAGAAAGCTTGTAAGCAGGGATTCTTCCCAGAGATTAAGTGGCTTGTTTTCAAGGTCAAGGAGCGAGGCGTTGCATCTTATGGTGAAATGATTATACAAGAAGTTGATGGACCAAACGCTCTTGGATATGATAACGCTAAGGAATTATTTACACTACAGGGTCTTCCAAGTGACCAGGTTGATAGAATTCTTGGAGATCGAGATGAATTTACTAAGAATGTATATATTTCCAAGCACGCCCTTGCTAGTCCTACTTATAACTGGCCTTATGATTACTGTTCTTTGATTGAATCTGTTAAAATTAATTCTAAGGTCGGCTTCCGTCCAGATCTAAGCAGGGAGTATAAAGAAGAGTCTACTAAATTAACTCAAGCGGTCATTGATGAAAAAGCCGGCAACAAATAATAATGAATGGTGATATTTAATACATGGTCCGCTTTTTTAACCAAAAGGAAGAAGTACTAAGCATTGAACTGACTCCGTATGGGAGACAGCAGTTTGCTAGTGGGTCTTTCTCCCCCGCATTTTATTCCTTTTATGATAGTTCAGTAATATATGACGGTGAGTACGGGGACATTACGGAAACTCAGAATCAAATAGTTAACAGAATAGCTAACCAGACCCCTAAACTCCAACCAAATACTCGTTTTACATCATCTGCTGGTTCTGTATTCTCATTAGCAACAGCCCAAACCCAAGATGAATTTTCTCAAGATAAAGCCTGGAATGCTCCTTTCTATAGGGTGCTGGGAAGTAGTGATCCAAATTCTTCATATTTTCCTGCTTGGAAAATCAATGTACTTAATTTAAGTGATGTAGGTCTTCAGAGCGGCATAAATTACAAAGCCGCCAACACTATCCCAGAGATGAGTGCAACTCTAGAGATTAATTATGAGAGCATAAGCATACCAGACTCTGAAGAAACAATTTTAACCTTGATTGGAACTGAGAAAATTCTTCTTGATGTTGAAGAGCTTAATACAATTTTTAAGGGAAATGGGAACTTTGATATAGAGGTGTATATTTCTGGGACAGACGGTCAACAAAGATCATTAGGATTTATAAACGATGAGTCAAATAAGGGTTCCTTATTAACAAGTCAAACTGACCCATATGTTTTAGCTTCTACAATCAACGGTACAGAACAGGATATAAATAACTATTTTCCTGTTTTGGATGATGGTTTCGTTGAATTTTATTTAGATATCGCTGCTGACGATGAGATTGCCGGGATAACTCTACCAACAAATTCAACTCTATACCGCAGAGAAGTCGATAGAAACCCAGTCGATTTATGCGATATACCAGACGCTGGTGGGTTCGATATTCTCGGTGAAGGGGAAGGATAAATCTAATGACTAAATTAGTAACAAATATAGATATAAATTCTGTAACCCTTGAGACTCGTCACGATGAAAATACGGGCAATATTTTAAATCAGGCGTTTGTATCAACTTCACTTATTGCTACAAGTAAACAAAGTCTTAAATTTACTTCTTTGAGACTCATTGTTTCTCTAAGTAGAGAGTCTTCTAAACCAATAGACTTTATCACACAGAGGTATAATGAATTTAAAGACCTGAATTTGGAAGATACATCCAGTCAACAGTATAATCGTTTCTTGCAGGGTGCCTTGGGAAAACAAGAGGATTATCTAAGGTCGTCTAGTCCATTTTCTCCATATTCCACAAATTTGGAAGCTCGTAATCTTGTAATGACTAATAGGATCAGCAAACTAGGAGACGGCAGTAGTGTTGCTAAAGATATTATTATTTATGATATTCCTGTAATTGAAGCTATAGGCGAAATCAAAAACGGTGTTGCTCTAGTCGATCCCATCCGTATAGACTTACCAGCAACGACTAAAGACTTAAGTCAGATGTCTCTTTACATGTTTGCATACGACACCAGAGTAGCCAACTTCTTAAAAGCCAACCCAGTAGATAACTTCTCTATCAATACCGGAATGAGCAAGGTTGCAGTTTCTACTCCTTTGGGTGATCGAGTCGTTTTCTTAACTGCTTCTGTTGAAGAGCCTCTGGTCGGTATGCAAGAAGAAAGCACACTCACAAGCCCAGACGCAAATAAGTTACGCAGTATTGAGGCTCCGCCAACTGATTTTGTGGTTAAAAAATATACTTCTATAGCCGAGAAAGCACAGGAGCTATTTACAACTTATCAAAAAAGCAAGAATTACGAACTTAATAAAGTTCTAAAAAGAGAAAACTACTTTTCGGATTTTTGGCTATCACGAGATCTTCAAGATAACCACAAATTTGTATTCGCATTTGATGTTCGCTCTTATTTATCTAAAAATGGTATTTTCCCGTTTGTTTATCGAAACCAAACCTTATCTAGAATATTAATAGGTGGCGGTAATGAAATATCACCAGATACCCTATCTTCAGTAAGATCAGTGGAGGTTTTTAGGCACCAGGTAGAAACCCAGGGGGTTCTTGCCACTAATGATCTTGGTACTACTGGACCAGTTGTAGAATTAGGTCCCAGTAAAGAATTCCCAATGGTCCCCGTCCGCAGTGTAAAAAAGGTAGATATAAGTCTTCCTAGAGGGGACTCTCCCGAGGGAACAAGTTATAAGATAAGCTTCTTTGAGGGTCAGGATACTTTTGGAATAGAGAATGAAAAAAGCTCACAGGTCAACGGCAAATATCAGTATTCAGCCAAATGTGTAATTGTTGATAATTCTCCCGAGATGATGCGTAAATTAGCAGATACTTTATTTGGTCTAAGACGCTCGACTGTTATAATACATGATTATTTAATCAATAGCCCACTTTCACGCCAAGGTCAATCACTATACAATTCTAAATCAGGACGACTTAACGTTGATATAAAATCTATTGATACAAGTATCGACGGTGAAAATATAAATATAGCTGCTAAGTTGCTAGAAAATATTGAGAAATATGAGGTATTCATAAATGCTCTTAGTTCTGGCGGCGAAAATATAGAACTGGTAAAATTCTACCAGAACAGTTTCGATAGTGACGGCGGAAGAATTAGACCAAATATTATTAAGGATTTAGAATCTTTAATTGATCTTGGGATCCGTTTTGTGTACGAGAAATTGAAAAAAGTCTTTCCACTCGATCCTTTCGGTCGCAAAGAAAGTTCAAGCGTTACATCGTTTGCCCAGAATAGTAGCAGGATGAGCAAGAGCAATCTTACAACAATTGAGCACCTATTTTCCGGAATATATGAAAAAGGAAAAAACAACGGCTATGGTCTTGATTATATTTTTGGCGATGACGATGAGCAAGACACTTTAAATAATATTACACTTGATGGATATCAATCCAGAAGAGTAGAAGAATTCAAGAAGTACTTTAGTGCTGGCGCAGAGGCTGGAGAGCCTGTTCCTGGTGGTTCGTTTGAGGACCCATCATATGCTTATATGACTGCTAAGACTATTCGAACCCCACATAGAACAACCATAGAACAGCCAAAGTATGCTAGCGAGAACACAAACGCTGTTGAGTATGACTTCGACAGATATGGTCAGTTATTTACAGACATATTAAGTTTAAAACATCAGCGTGATGACTTAGGAATGTTTTATCCTACCTTGTTTCAAGCTGGCGGCGACCAAAAACCAAACAACAAGATGTATTCGTCAGTTATAACACTCTTAGCGGAGCAGTTCAGCGTCTCTATCGGCGAAGTTGTTATTCCTCAGTTCAGTATTCCTCAAGTGGTTCGTGATGGTTCCAAGACGACCATCTATAACCGTAAAGAGCGTGAGTCTTGCGGACCTAATGGAGGTCTACCTCTTATCCAGAGTGTGATCGGCGGAGAAAATACGCAAGACTCTACTACAGAATTATATTTACAACAGGTAAATGATAAAATTGAAGGTGAAAGCACTGAAAGAGACCGTGGTGCAATTGATGAACAGGCTCAGGCTAATGATAGAAAAGAACGTGCTATTAAACTTCCATTTGCTATCTTGGGAGAATTAACGTTAGAAAAAGTAATAGGAACAGCTAAAAATTATGAGCAAGAAGTTTTCAACTCTTTGACGGAACTAAGAAAGATTCTAAACATTTCTAAGAGTGATATAGAGCAGACTATAGAGAGTAGTACAATAAGTCAGATGCCTAATCAATTAAAAAGTATGCTTGTTATTTCATCCACTGACGGTGTTTCTTCTTTTGGGGGAAGTGATGGATCCTCTGGTTTTGATGCTTGTCGTCCAAAGATCAAAGATAGAGACGACCCCAGTAGTATTGGAGACTTGGTAAGTTTTTTCGGAGACCAAGAAGACATTCCTCCATATCCTCAAACTGAAGACCCCATGAAGACTTACGCTAGGTTTTTAACTTTTTGGATGAATTATCGACAAATCGCAGTTGTAGAATATCTCGACGGATTTAATTCCCTCAAAGACACAGCTAACAATATAGAACTTATAGATCAAAAGTTGAAGCTAGATAGCTGGACCAAGATGAGCGCCGCAACAGCCCAGTCTTTGCGTGACCGTGGTGGTTCTATTTTGTGCCGGGCAAGACTCATGGGTGTGGGAGACTACATTTCTTTATTAGGCGATACTTTATCGGAAGAACAGGGTCGAAGTCTAATAAATTTCTTTGAGACAAAAGAGTTACTCAATTTTCCAACTTATAACCAATACTTCTATATACAGAGTGAACTTCCTAATGAGTCTCCACAAGAAGCAGAAGAGTTGCAAGAAATAGAAGAGCCACAACAACAACGCCAGCCATCATTTGTGGTAGGATACTAATATGTCGAACAAAAGAAGAAATATAACTCTTAGTCAAAATGCTCTAGACCCACTATCAAGGTGGTATTTTTCGCAAATTAAATTTGGGGATGTATATGGGAACAAAGTAACAAACCCAGTTGCTAATGACCGCCGTCTTTTTATTGACCCTGAACGTGATATAGGTGGTCTTGGCGGCGGAGAGACATCTGAACCTCATATAACTTGGAATTTGGCGGGCACAAATATAAATGGAGAGCCAAACGAAACTACAATTCCAATGCTTGACGAGTTTGTAGATGCCCTTTTGGCTTATAACACAAACATAGCATCAGGCTTATATGTCCAGGGTAACCAGTATATCTTTACAGAGAAGGCAGTAGGGACAAACCCCGAAACCTATAGAAGTATGCCTAGGGACATGATGTCTAAACTATTATCAACATCAGAACAATTATTAGTCCAAATTTTAAGCCCACAAACAGATATAAATGCTGCAATATCTAATTTCTCTGTAAGGTTGGTGAATGGAAACCTAGCTGAGTCTAGAGAGTTTAGTTCTTTTATGCCTAATGAGCCTATTGATAATACACGCTTAACATATATCCGAAGCACTGTTGATATAGCCAAGCAGGACTTAAGAGATGCGGTTCTAGGTGGCGATCCAGACCCGCTCACCGGCGAGCCGAGACAGAGCGCATCAATAATTGATATAATAACTCAAACTCTAATTCTTGTAGCCCAAAATCCTTTTCGTGAGCCCGGAAGTATAGAAAAGGTTGGGAAGTTCCTGATTTACGTTATGGTAAATGAGTTACTAAAGTTACCGATTAGTCAAGATCTTATAAGAACTAGTCTTCTTGCGATAGACTTATCTCCAAGCCGTCACTTTTATACTGAAATAGATACTCCGTATATTTCTAATAAAAAGTCTTCTCAATTCCTTGAAGAGTTATCAACTGGCGAACCATATCGTGCAGCTATCGAGACAAACTATTCTTATTATGTAGAGGGTTATGAAAAAGCATCACAAAATAGTAATATACCTGAGACTATTCTACCGAACATATACACTAGAAACTACTATAAACAGCTAGCCACCCGTCGTGATGACGTTGGGCAGCGAAGAAAATATGATGAGTTTAGATCAATCCTTGGTTTAGAAATGAATATCAAACAAGAAGCCCTAGACTCAGTGTATGATACTTTTTATTATAGTTCTTTTGGTGCCGAAGTCTTAGACGCTGATGATCAAACTGTATTAATTATAGATAACAAGAACAAATCAATTATTTTCAACGGAGACCAAGTTTCTCAAGGTGCTTTGGTAGGAGGATCAGCGCCCTTAAGTTTGGAGGTTGAGTTTACAAGAGGTTCATTCGGCAGTTATCAGGAATTAGTAGACGATGAGGATGGTGTTCCTGACGTGAGCCAAGCTATCTTTGAAAATATTGAAAGAACACCTCAAAACCAATTTCGTAGCACTACTTTATACTCAACAGAATACTTAGAAGATGTAAATGGACAATTAGAGGAGAAGGAAAGTCCTTATGCATTTTCAGAACTTAGGCACTTCCCTTTATCACGTATTTTTACTAGCTATGAATCATATCAAAACTATCAATCTCTTATTATAACTAATACCACTGATCTAACGCCCTCAGAAGATCATTTGATTATAGCAAATGAGGTAATAAGTGCCCAGGCAAACATAAACTCTCGCCAAAGCTATGGGGCGATTATTAGTGGCGAGAACTCTAGAAGCGAATCTTTGGGTTACAAAATATCCAAGCGTGATATTGGTGGTCAGTTATTACAGAACTTTTATATCGCCAACGGTCGTGGAGATAAAGTAATAACATATAGAGATGCCCAGGTTAAGTACGGAGCGGAATACCAATATGACTTATACGAATATCGCCTAATTTACGGCACACAATATAAATTTAAAACAACAAGTGTTGATCTCCCGTTGTGGATGATGGAGAACTATCTTGGATTAAGTACAGATGCTGAAGAGAGGGTCCGAGAGATATCTAACAGTAGGATTCAGGGACCAGGAATAGAGCCGGGAGAAGCTCTACCTATCCCAAACATAACTTTCAACTCCTATGTCGAAGAGTTCGCCGACCCTCGTGTGATTGAGGTGCCAATCTATGATGATAGTTTCAATAGACAACAGATCTTTTCCATTCTTCCCTCTCAATCTCGTGACGCACTAGAAAGAACTGAGTTTGGTTCTGCGGGCGCAATCTCATACCCAAGAGCAAAAGTTCTTGATCGACCACCAACGGCTCCTGTGCTGAACGTTTTTCCATTGTTTGGGATCCAAGATCAGGTTAAGATGAGTATCAACCTACAGACGGGCAACAACACAGGAACTAGAAACTCTAGGGAGATAGTCAGTATCGGAGATATGACCGATAAAATACGAGCACTAAAAGAATATCAAGACAACTATCTTAATACCTTCCTGCCTCCAAATAAAATGGAGTACAAGAATGAAGGCTTATCCGAGCTTAGAAACATTGTTCTCTACCGAACAGCCCAAATTAATTTGGACGTAGAGAATTATAATGATATTTATCAGTCCTTTGATCCAGAGACTAATTCGGGTGTTCTTGTAAGAAGATATACCGACCGCAACCTTGGGGAAGAAGGGGATGGCATAGCGCAGATACCTTCTTATGATATATTAGACAATATACAGCCTAATGTAAATTATTATTATACATGTATAGTTGAGGATGTCCACGGGAATCCGTCAAACCCTAGTATAATATATCGTGTTAGGCTCTTGCTCGACAAGGGATTACTCATCCCTGAAATCGACACAGTTCTTCCTATTGGTGCAAATCAAATCAAACCGCAGAAAAATTTAGCAAGATATGTGCAGATAGACGCCTCAAATATACAATCTTTCCCTTATATACAGGAAGGCGCTGAGGCAGTCACAAATGAGCGAAGTCTTGGAAGTGCTTTGGGTAAATCAATAGAAGACCAAAGTTACATCGTAAGGTTTACCTCTAAAGATACTGGAAGAAGGTTTGATTTAAAACTCAATTTTGTTGTTCGCATTAACGGCGTTCCAATTAACGTGGGAACATAAAAAAACAAAATTGAATAATACGAACTATTTATTAGGAACTAATAATCATAGAAAGGTTCTTTAAGAGGAAACGTTATGGCTTTTTTGGACAATAGTGGTGATATTTTACTTGATGCTGTCTTAACCGACGAAGGTCGCCGTCGCTTAGCGATGGGAGATGGTAGCTTTAGAATCACAAAATTCGCCCTAGGTGATGATGAAATAGATTATTCTTTATATGTCCCAGCAACTGCTTCTGGTTATGAAGATACTAGAATCCTCCAACTTCCTGTTTTCGAAGCCTTTACAAACAACACTACTTCTTTGAAGAGCCGGGTTCTTAGCTACGCAGACAACAGTTTACTTTATCTTCCAGTCTCTAAGCTCAATTCAAAAATTGGACCAACAGCTACAGATAGCACAGGTCCTATTGGTGGATATTATGTATCTGTAGATTCAACTACTACTACTTTGATCGGCAATTTAGATAAATCGGCTGCATCATCCAATGGTTACCGTTTTGCTCAGGCGGGTGCCTTCTCAGACCAATCCAGGCTAGTCATTGACCAAGGTCTAGATACTGCTAATTTGGCTCTTGGATATTTGGCAGGGGCATCAAGTAACCAACAAGAACAGTCATTGTACGAATCTGCTTTCTTAGTCGAAGTAGATAGTCGCCTGTTGGGTCTCACTACTCCCTCAGATCTTACCGTAGCCCAACCATCTTTCATAGATGATGATAACATCGCTACTTATTATTTTGCACTCGGTACTGATAGTTCATATTTTGCTCGACAAAAAGATGGAAAAGGCGGCTCCGCTGAACCAGCGTTTGAGATAGTCACTGATAGCGAAGGTACAAGATCTCAAAATTCTATGATTGGACCAACAAATATTACTGGACGTCTTGGGTCTAGACTTGTCTTCGGGCTAAGATCTTCTTTAAACCTCCAGAATAGTCAAGATTTATTTAATAGGCTTGGCGGAACAGCATCGATAACAGTCGGATCTACGCCAACTAGTTTTTCGTTTATTAACACTGTAGTCAGAATTACAGGGTTCAATACAGGGTACCGTGTAGAGGTACCACTCAAACTCTTGAAATACACTTCCTAGGACTTAAGATATGGCAACCAGTTTTAAAGCACTCAACTCTAATGATGTAAGCCGGGCTCAGACAAAGCTCCACGAGGCTATACCTGTTACCGGCACCATTCTTTCGGGAACCTATAGTGACAATAATATTAAAAATTATTCACACGGCATGTTCCAAAGCGTGTATGATTACCCATATTTAAGTTCTTCTGCTAATCATATTATTGATTTAACTGCTGGGTGGACACCAGACTCTGTTCTCTCGTCTTCTGCTAATGTAGTTGAACGTAATCAAAAGAATGATATCTATAATGAAATGTCTCAGGTCCTAGCTGGCTATGATTCTACGGGAAGTATTCTTCAACTTGATGTAAGCGGTAACTTTGCAAGCGCAGTAGCAGCCGATAAGATTGATGAAGCTTTGGTATTTAACTTTGCTCGCTTGCTAACTAAGGATGAAATACAGAAACAGGCAAATGGATTTACAATGACTCTCGGTGTGAATTCGACTTATGCTACTCCTTTTTCTAAGACTTTGACCGTTTATGATAAAGACGGTATCAACGCAAAAACCAATTCCCCTGCTGGAGAATTCAATGTTCTTTATGCAACAGGCTCAGGGTTTGCTGCTTCTTCAGAACGCCCCTGTGGTCTCTTGTTCTACCAAGCCGGTGTTGCGGTATTAACCTCATCAGTATTTAAGAGTGACTTCGTGGATGCTTGTGAAATGGATGCTGCCGCCGAACCAATCGATGATATCCTTGTGAGTGGATCGATAAGTAGTTCTTGTGACGCTATCCGCCACCGTGTATCAAATATTAGCTTTAATAACACTACTGAGCTTAACTCTACGATTTATTTCTGCCGAGCAAATAATAGCGAATTCAACTATAGTAGTAATCCTACCTACTTAAGCTCTAGTCAAATTAGAGTAAAAGAGATAAGCACTGATAATCCAGTATCCTATGTAACTACTGTTGGTCTTTATAGTGAAGATAATGCCTTACTTGCTGTCGCTAAATTAAGCGAACCAATCAAGAAAACACCAGCAGAAGAATATACACTACGGGTAAGATTAGACTACTAACAGGGGGGTAAAAATGCCTTACCTGCATTCGTTTGGACCTGATGATTTACTAATTAACCGAATGGTTACTCGTCCGAAGTTTGACTTCGTGATGTATAGTGGTTCTGCATATATTAATAATGATGGTGATGTTCTCGGAGAGAACATTGTAACAGGTACAGTAAATCTCTTTGAATACAATGTTGATCGCAACGGCACCGACCAAGGCTTAATATATCCTTTCGTAGCAAGAAATAGTGGGTTAAGCTTCCAGTCTAATACTCTGACCAGAGCCCAATATAATGAACTTCCAGTTTCGGTACAAGAGATTACGGGCTCGTATCCACTGACTGCATCCATAACTCGTCAATACTTCCCGCCTGTTGTTTATCCCTTTCCTGGTGGAACTAGCGCACAAAAGGATGCGTATGTGACTGCTAGAAAAGAACTAATTTCTTTACAGAATACGATGAACTATTACCGCTATATCAGTAACGAATATGCGTATACAGGCAGTTATGTTTCTGGTACAGTCAATATGTTACAAATCCCTTCCATAATGTTTGGCGAACAGATAAAAAAAGGTACAGTAAGTTTAAAGTTTTATTACACTGGTTCTCTTATAGACGAAGCAACTGACTCCCGACAGAATGGCGAGTTAATATCTACTATGGGTGATACAAGTGGTTCAACCGTTGGGGTAGTTCTTTATAATGAGGGCTTTGTTTTACTTACTTCCTCCGCAGATATAAGTAGCAATCAAGATTTTTATCTTGGTACCGGAGTGCAACAGAATGCTAGTTGGAAATACTTTGGGGCTTTTGATTTAACTTCAACAGGTGGGGCTAGCTTTGCCACTTCGAGTCTCTTTTCCGTAAGTTTTGAAGGCACTCAAAAAATACCAACAATGACGATGTTTGCTACGGCTCAACCAGGGGATTTAAATAACTCAATGAATCCAACCTGGATATCTTCATCCGCCGCAGACTGGAGATCAAAAACTTCAGTAGATCAAGGAGGGTATGTAGAGCCAAGTGAAACAGCAATTACAAACACCATCCAGAGCCAATATTGTAATTACGAAGACGAGTTCCAAAAACAAACCTTCATAACCGAGATTGGGATCTTTGATAAAGATAAAAATCTTATTGGTGTTGCTAAGCTAGCAAACCCTGTCCAGAAAAAAGAAGCAGACAGTTATACATTTAAACTAAAGCTAGACATGTAGTACAATCTCCTAGATGATACTAGGACTAGACATATCTACCACTATTGTTGGAGTTGCCCTAATCAATAATGAGGGTAAACTAATAGTCAGCAATCACTGGGACATATCCAAGCAGGAAACCCTATTCGAGAAAGCTGAAATGGTCGGCTCACTTTTGTGGGAACTAAAAACAGAACATAAGATCGAGAAGGTCTTCATAGAGACAGCCCTCAAGAAGTTCTTCCCAGGAAAATCCAGAGCCGACACTATTATAAAGTTAGCCAAGTTTAACGGGATTGTTTCCTGGCTTTGCTTTGACTCCTTTGGCGAAGCTCCTACGTTTATCAATGTGAATACCGCCAGAACACTTTACGGCTTGTCTTTTCCACGAGGAACAAAGGGACCCCAAAGAAAGAAGATGGTTATCGAAGCAGTAAAAGAAAAAGAGAAAACATCCTTCACTTTTGAAATGGCTCGTGGTGGAAAGAACTACAAAAAGGGAACAGACGACCGTGCTGACGCTGTAGTTATTGCTAGAGCAGGCGAGTTCCTTTTAAAAAACGAGGATAACAAAGGATATTTGACGGATAAGATTACATTAGTTGATTAGTAAACTATTTATCATATGAAATTAACACAAGACATAATCCGCCAGTTAATCAAGGAAGCCCTAACTCAAAGTGAAATTGAAGAGAAGGCTGATAGTATTTTCGCAATGCTAAGTAACTTGAAAGGTCAGGAAAAGAATGTTCTTAGCCTTGTGAATCAAAAATTAGCCGATGCTGCTAGGACTGACGAGCGCAAGCTTACGGAACCAGAAGAAAAAAAAAGAGAAGAAATAGCCAAAGCAATGGAAGAGGAAGATCCCGACATTGATATGAGCAAGAAAATGGCTATTGCTACAGCGCAAGCAAAAAAGAGCGCATAAATTACTTGACCTAATCAAGACATATGATATTATAGTGTTGAAGGGAGGTGCTCCTATGAGTTACCAAGTCTTTAGCGATATGG
>Ga0209193_1000748_pt1 | contig 19131 bp, 32 predicted proteins | sample COGITO_mtgs_1003_FD_185515 | JGI IMG/M metagenome (GOLD analysis project Ga0209193, IMG submission 185515) | Pelagic marine microbial communities from North Sea - COGITO_mtgs_100330 (SPAdes) (version 2) | ecosystem: Environmental > Aquatic > Marine > Epipelagic ... | reverse complement strand
CCCATAGGGGTACTGGTAGGTGATACTGAGGAAGTAGCAGGTGACAGCATAAGAGTCTGACCTGTAGTCTGTCTACCATCATCCCCTGTATGATAGCCCGGAAGTTGAGGTAATTTGTTCGGTATACTTTGGAATTCGTCACGATGGACGGCTCCCGAAGCAGGGGCAGCCTGTGTCAGCAATCTTTCTATATTTTCAGATATTACGTCTACACCCCCATGCTCTCTAAATTTGTTTGCAAGGTTTTCATTTAGAAGATGAGGAGATTTGGTTTCATAAATACGTTGACTCGCTAGGGTCCTAGCATCTTCCATTGACAATCCTTCTTCTCTCATCAAATGATGAGCGAGTGCATCTCTTGTAGCGTGCATATCTGAGTTAACTTCTTTGGTTGCCCTCCCCCTCTCTCCGTGTGGTTGCTTTATACCTGCAGTGTCCCTTTTTCTTTCGGCAATTAAATCAGCAGCAATTTCCGGGGGTAACCCAGCGGCAATGCCAATATTAGTGGCATATTGTTTACCCGTGGATAAATTTCTAAGTAATCTACTTCTTTTACCAAAGTGATGAGCAAAGGCGGGAATTTTCATTAAAAACTCATAAAAATCATCACTATTATCCACATCGGCATAAGGATGGCCATGTTCTTCAAAGAACGACTTTATTCTTCGATTTCTAACCGTTACATCATCTTTAGGTCTACCACCTCTGTCAACAGGCTGGTATGCCCATGCAGGTAAAGCACCATCTCTTATTAAATCATTAAAGGTACCTTGTACCTGACGCTCAGGTATATCGGTTTGCTGACCGCCTATTTGCTCAACATCGAAGTCTTCCAACCGCCCATGGTTACTGACCATCTTGGCATGGTTTTGGTTCTTTATAGAAAACATACTACCATTTGATAACTTTCCTAGAGGAATTGTGGAATCATTAGACAAATCGAATAAACCCGTAAGCCTCTTATCTTGTCGATTGAGATAGGGGGCTGGTCTACCAGCGGCTAGTGCTTCTTGGTTAATCATATCAAGAACAGGACCTATATGTTCACGAAAAGGAAGGCCGAGTGCCGAATCAATATAATTTCCTTTATCAACATGTTCTCCTTCCCCGTGACCTTTCTTATGTAGATAATTTATAAATGTACCATGATTACCATCTTCGCCGTGTGTACTCCTATGCTGATGAGTCTCAGGTTTAATATCTTTAATCTTATCATCGCCAAAAGAAGTAGATGTGTTCTGTCGCCATTCGTGGTGACTAAATTTATTCAATACATTGGATATTTTATTTAGTTTTCTTTGCATTTCCGGGTCTTCTCGACTAATTTGATGGCGGTTAAGCAAAGCAGAGTTATTTCTTCTTATCATTTCATCTATATGTTTCTCTATATCACCAATCCCAATAGGTGCCCGATTAATTTCAGATAACTTACGCATCTCTTGAGCAAGATAATCGATAGGGTGATTATGACCTTCTAATAATTCCCTAGTAATTGGGTGAAATGCAGTAGGTGGGGCATGGATTGTATTACCTTGTTCATCCTTTAAATTATAACCTTCTTCTGGTAACTCTCCTCTTACATAGTGAAGATTACCATCTTCGTCCATAAACATACGAGTTGCGCTTTTTATGATGAGGTCATCAGTCATCCAATTAGACCAAGACTGTATTTTTTTCAAAGGAGCATATCGAAACATCAAGCAGTCCTCCCGCTTCCCGGTGCTACGAACAAGCGCCCTGTGCCTTCGCTTTTCATCTCATCAGCGTTAATGTCATCAGTGGCTCCTTGAGGGTTAGTGGTCCCTCCATCTCTGTGCCCTACTTCATTATTTTCGCCGGGAGCGGCGTGTGCTTTGAGTGCTTGTTCTCTATCATCCACTTTACCTTTCAGTCTTCTTAGTAACCTGCGCAACTGATTGAATTCCATATAATTCATCTTTTTCTTAATGTCAGATATATCTTCACGCATCGATTTGATAGTCATATCTTTTATCTTAGGTGGTTTGACATCATGAGGCACCTTTGGTGCTTGTATTGCTAATTGTTTGGGAGGAGCAGGTTCAGAAGGAATGCGCATATCCCGCTCTCCAGAAGGAGAACGACCCATAATCGTCTTAGGCATGGAGATACCACCCATCAAACTTCTAAGTTGCCGTTGCCCTTGGTATTGGGCATACTTCTCAGGCTCTAATGTCAAAGGTCTAAGTCTACCTTTGCCTCTGTGACCATAGTGTACAGACAAAGGAGACCTATCGAGCCCGTGTTCTCTTGCATGAGGTAAAGATGATTCGCTCATTTTACCATGCTTAGTAGATAGTTTTTCCTTTTCCCTCATTTCACTTTCATATTGAGGTTGTGCCCAAGGTTTGCCATCTTTCTTTAGTAATCTCCAAGCGAGGTCCATTGGTTCCCCAGTCATTAGCGTACCGCCGGGTTGTGGCATTGTGCCTGTAGCATTACCGACACTAAGATTACCCATGTCAGGCATACCTGTCAACTGGCTAACTTCTGCTCCCACTGCATTTTCATTACCATCATCCATGACTGGTTGGTCAGCATCAGGTGACATTGGCGGGGCCATAGGTTGAGGTGGTGGTGGTGGAGGAGCATCTATATCGACTTTCAAATGAGGTAGGTCATTGACGTTTTTTATAGCCTCTTTTTCCCTCATTAACTTATCTCGGTATTCTTCCATGGCTTTTGGGTCACCGATACCATGCCTGTAGTCTTCATCAGCACCAGTATACATGTGCGTAGATTCGCTACGAGGTCCATACATTCTGGTATCAGAACCAGTCCCCATACTACCAACCATCAAATCACATCCAGTATGTCTTCTGTGAGTTCACCATCGGCTTGTGAAAGAAGTTTAGCCTTAATTCTCTTCCAAGTGTCAGGGCTCTCTTTACCCAATTCTACCTTAAGGACATTTATAGTATTATTCGCAACTGCTTTGTTAGGCTCTGCCCACTTATCTTGGTAATTACTTAAATCCTTCAAGGTTTCACGAACTTCTTTGTGTAATTTGACCATATCAGAAACAACTCCATCGTCGTGTATACTGGTCTCTTCCATGAATTGGTGCATTTTATGGTTGAGGCCTTCTACATTCTGGCGAAGAATATCTACTTCCTGTCCAACCTTTACACTAACCAATGCTGTTGCACTTTTGCGAACAAGTGGTTGAAAGTGATGTTTCATGTGCCTAAATACAGTTTGTTCAGAACAACCCAATTCTTGTGCTATGTCTTCACTAGACATATCGTCTTCAAAGTAAGATACTTCATACATACTACGATTATCGTCAGTGCAAAGAACACAAGAGTGGTTTGAATCGGTGTGATAATCACCGATATGATTGTTCATATGCCTCTCAGAAGTATTGGCTCGCCAACCCATATCTTTGTCCAATGTTCTAACATCTGCAATAGCATCTATTATGTTTTGTTCAAGCATGTCACGGTCTTCATGTTGACAGAATGGACAAGAGCGCTTAGTCTTACGCTCGCCCGCCATGCAGTGTGCAAGTCCCCACCTTGAATAATGCTTTTGTAGCATGAGCCGAGGGACATACGTGGTCAAACTACCTAGAGTTAAGCCGAAAGTCCTCGGGATACCTATTTCTCGGAAGACTGTTAAAGACCTAAATCAGGCTGCTAAAGACGTATTTATGCGTAGATTTACACCAGAAGATGTAAAGGTCATCCGAATGGACATATGTAGAACATGTGACCGCTGGGATGAAAGATTTAACAGATGCAAAGAGTGTGGCTGTCAGATGAAAGTAAAGGTAAACCTAACCTCAAGCGAATGCCCACTCGGAAAGTGGGGTCGTCATATCTCTGATATACGAGCATAGACAGCGCTGGTCATCATTACTGAGAATAATAAACCACCCATCAACCAAGCAATCTGGTCACTCTTCATACTACTTGCACTAGTTAGCATTACTAGACAAATTGTGACTATTATGGTCAATAACTGCACCATAATCATATCAACTATTACTGTTTTCTTGGGTGCAAAAATATCCATAGTAGTGTGCGCAAACCCTCTATACATCGGTATCATTCTATCTTCCATATTATCTGCCTCCTATCATTGATTTAGCAAAACTTCCCATTCCGCCACCTACTTTGCTCAACATACCCGGGTCAGCCATGGCAGCATTCAAAGCACCACCTAGTTGACTCTGTTGAGCCATGCTCAGGATTTGTTGTTGTTGCATCTCAGCCTGTTGAATGTTTTGCTGACTTACCATCTGAAGGTTATTGAACTGACCTGTGACATTTTCAGCGCTCATAGTCTGAAGATTCTGAGGTAAACTACTTATATCCATCTTCATAGAGCCGTCTTCTTCATTAATGCCAAAGGTTGCATTCTTAAGAATCTCTAAAACAGAGTAAGACACTATATCATTAAGCATAGTTACGAAAGTTACCATTTGGGCACTAGCAATGAACCTGTCAACAGGAGCAGCAGTGCGCATTAGTGCCATCTGTATCTCCATTTCAGAAGGTGGCTGCATCTGTTGACCCATCATACCTTGATGACCCATCATACCTTGTTGACCCATCATGCCTTGTGAAGCGAAAGGGTTAGAAGATTGTGAAAAACCACCTTGTTGGTTCATTACACCGGGTAAGCCGACACCGGTACCGGCGTTCATATTACCGTAACCACCGTATGTCGGCGCCCCAGTCATACCAAGGTTCAATCCCCCTGTTTGTTGTGCAGCATCATTCCCAAATAGTCCCATTTATCTCGCCTCATTGTTGCGGTAAGTTCATCGCTTCGGTAGGACCCATGCCACTGTCGTTCATAACAGCATTGCCTACTACGTGTTGTGGAGGTTGATTTACTCCAAGTTGACTAATAACATCTCCTAACTGAGTAGGTTGCTCTGATAATTCCTTTTGAAAGAGCCTTAAATCGAATACAACCATGGTTACATCGTTTAGTTTAGTCTCTGGATTTTTATAATGTAAAATGTTAATACCGCTATGGGTTTTAGAGTCTTTATTCAACTCAGCAAAGAATGGTTCATACTTAGTGAGGAATTCAGGAGTGTTATCTTTTTTCTTAATGATAGCAATAGGTATCGCTACTGTAGATACTCCTTTTTTAACCATCTCTTTCATACCTCCTTTCGTCTGACTGCGTTCTTTTTCCGCTTCAGACTCCCATTTACATAAAAGATGATAGAGATGTAAGTGCTCAGGACAGTAAGTCCCCCTCATTAAGCGACCATCTGTAACATGTTCTCTTGCTACAAAGGCTTGGGGTTCTCCAGAAACTGGATTTTGCCAGTAGTTTTCCCATAAACTCTTACCAGTTTCTTCATCACATATCTTAGCATACAAATTGTCGTACTTAATTAGTTCTTCAACATTACATCCATCTATAACACAGCATGCTGCGTTCTTATTATGTCTATATTTCATACCCCATACCCATCGAAGTGGGTTAAATATAGACCTTTTAGATGGTTTTAGTAACCTACGTGCTTGTTTTATGTCAGATTTACGGGCTTTCTTCGGGTCTGGGTGACGTGAAGGATAAAAATTAACCTGCGGGACTTCTATATTATTGCGTTGAGCCACATTAAGCATACCCTGTTGGGCATTCTGCATCTCTAATAATTGAGCATGACTAGCATTACCCTGTTGCCCTAATGCAACAAGATGACTATCGCTCATATTGGCTAAATTCATATCTCCTTGGGGCACTCGGCCACGTCCCCCCATATTCCAATTCAACATGTTCCCCTCTCAACTACCCGACACTGTTCTCATACATTAAGCAAATCAAGCATGGTATTTTCGACATTCCAGCCTATTCTAGTAGCCATCATACTCCTTTTTGTAGGTATACCTGCCTTCTGTAATCGTATTAAATCCTCTCTAAAAGGGTCAAAAACCTTATGTTCACCCAATCTTTGCTGTTGCCATAGTACATTTGCCGAGTCATCCCACCACATATCAGCCTTATTTGCCACTAACATGATGCATTTTGGGGTATATTTCTTACCTTTTAGCCAAGATTTTAACTTTCTATACCTATATTGTCGATAAATTACAGCATCACAGAGGTATTTGAAGCCCCCAACAGCCTGTATTGCAGCGTCTCCACCCTCAAAACAACGATAATCGAACATAAAAACAACGGTTTCTACCCTTCTATTGACCATATCATCGACCCAAAGGTTCCAAAAACGCTCTTCACCACCTATATCTGCCGAATAAACCACCCTTTTATCACCCTTCCAAGACACTCTTTTGCGTGTTGGGCGGGGTAAAAAGAAGCGATTTAGGCCCGGCATACGCGTATGCTTAGTCCTTTCTTCATCAGAAAGGTCTTCCATCTCTCCCGGAGTGGTCATATACCTATCAAGAGTAGTTTTTCCAACCCTAGTAGGGCCATATATACCAACTCTTCTAGGTATCCAATAATGCCATAGTTCTTTGGCAAATACCATGCCCCCTACAAGGGCTGAGCCTGCTGCTGCTGACACATATCCACCTCAATCAAATATAGATTCAGACCAATTGGTCAACTTTTGTTTGAGCCAATTACCAGTATCTTCCCACAAGTTCCAATCAGTATAATATTCATAACCACTTATAGTAAAAGCAGTGACTGTTGAGAAGAAAACTACCTTTATCCAGCCCATAGTACGTTCATAAGTAATATCTACCATGTTGGCAGTATGCATCATCCTCAAAGTTTCCTCAGTTGTATCGTCACTGGGGGTTTTGAAAATACGACCCATGAGGTTTCACCTCATTCCTTCTTTTTGAACTTCCCGTCAGAATCACGCGCTGTCGGTTCATCTTTATCTTCAAAGGAAATTCCTAATTTCAAAGGATGTTCCTCTCCAGCGGCGTGTTTCGGGGTATCAGGTATAAATGATGATGATTGTGGATTACCGGATGACATTCTTTGTTCTATCCAAGGTGGTGTTTTACCCGGATTATTCTCCATCCATTGTAACTCTACTTCTAACTGAGACTCTTGCATTCTCAATTCCATATCTTGTCTTCTTCTATCGAAGTTAGTTTCCATACTACGGTATCTACTTCTTCTTTCTCTTTCCATCATACCAATGCGGGCTTTCTCATCCATACTTTGTTGGAAGAACATCTTGAAGATGTAGTAAGCAAGTCCTTGCACAGCAAACGCTGCCATTGCATAGGTTACTCCATTTACACCCGGGTCATCTAAGTCAATCCACATTTTTGCATCAAAAAGCCAGATTGCAAGACCAATACTCATGGCTTGCATGAGGATTAATCCCATCAATCTAATCTCTGCTTGGTCGTGCTCTCTTGGGGCTCCGCTCGGTGTCATATAATTCCCTCTCAGCCTAATCCGACGCTAATCGCACTGATAAATAGTTCGCAAAAAGAAAGTGGGCCGGGAGTAACGAGAGGGTTGCCACACCCGGCGCCAAACTCTCGTAACCGTTTCTTACTTTCAATCCTTCTTATCAGAATCGACTTTTTCACGCTTACCATCTTTAGATGGTCCGGGACCGGCTTTAGAGCCAATCACGATAACCATGCCATGTGCAGGTTTTTTATCTGCCTTTGACATACTACCGCATCCCATTTTCATGCAACCCATTTTTGTAACTTTTTCGCCACATTCAGGACAAGGTTTGTCCTTTGCCATGTCTTGAGCATACATTGCGTCTTTCGCTTCTTTCAACATTCTTTCTCCAATTTTCATATTTTCACTCATTTTAATCTCTCCGTATCCGGTTGTAAATTCTCTTTCTTTACTAAAATCTAAATCTTGGCTAGGGTCATAAATGGCCCTATTGCCCATACCCCAGCCACTCGCTTCACCATCGCCACCTAAACCACCCGTACCTAGAGTACCTCCAGTCCCGCTATCACCAAATTCCATAGGGTCTTCTAAGAAGTCTTCTGATAAGTATTGACCTCCACCATAAGCCCCCAGAGCCAATGCATTCCCGAACTTTTCTCTAATACCGGGACTATGTGCAGCACCAGTTATTCCTCTATATGTTTTCCATCCGGGGCCGCCTGCCAAGGTATTAGGTCTCATTGATTGTTTAAATCGGGCGACTTTACCCGCTTGACTTGCGTTTGCTAAATCAATTCTACTCTGCCCACTCCTTTGAGTATATCTTCCAAACCTATCAGTCAGACCAACGGCTGAATTTCTCGCTGCTTCGTCTGCCGCTCTCGCTGCATCTTCTGCCGCTCTCGCCCCAAAACTAGCACCCATGTCCTCAACTTCACCAAGTTTACCAACTGCTTTATTACCTGCTCTTGTTGTACCTCTGCTACCAAGTCTACTGATTCCTCTTCCAATAGCCTGTTGTGTTCGACCTAGTCCTCGACCAACCGCTGCACCGGCGCGACCAGTTACTGTGGCTAATCCTTTAGCACCAGCACTTAGAACCCTTACAGGGTTAACAGCACTAGCACCAGCACTTAATAACCCTAGACCAGCGCTTTCAAAAATAGATGGGTCTTCAATAGTACCCCACTTCTTACCTGTAAATGGGTCAACAAAACTAGCAGTTTTCCCCATTCCTCCTCCGTCATATTCAAACATATCACGATAATTACTTTCACCAAAATAGTTAGAACCCCCTCCAGCAAGGCTTGCTATACCATTACCCATATCAGTGAACACATTTCCAACAAGACTGCGCTTAGCACCCAAACTACTATTCAAAGCATCAATGGCAAAAATAGCACCGATTACTATAGGGAAAAACTTTGCTACGGGGCCTTCTTGCTCTTGTGAGGGCATATCTAACACTTGTGAAAGATTACCACGATGCTCTTGCATCATTCTATGAGCACTGGCTGTTAATCTACTCTGTAAATCCGGGGGCAACTGTTTAAAAGATTCAGACATGCGTTGCATTATCTGCTGCTCTTCGGGTGATAGTCCCTTAGCATATTGTGCAGCAGCCCTTTCGTCTTCGGGCTCCATAAAATCCATCAAGGACCCTATACCCCGCTCTTGCTTGAGTACAGCCCATGCCGACTCAGTCGCAAAAGAAGAACTCGGCATGGTCTCACGCACGTTGACGTTCATCATAAGCATACTGGAGGAACCTATGATGGTCGGCCGCCTCCATAAGAAGTGTCAAATCTTCCCAAGAAGATTCTTTATCTAAAGCAGACTCAAGATTATTCATATCACTGCAAGAGGCAGTGAGCATAGACATAAGTAAATCATGCCACCAACCTTTATTTAAAATCATAGAGGCAAATAACTCTGGAGGAATGTCTTCCACGATAGGGTCTATAGACACCGGGTAAAAGGTCTTTTGGGCCGAAAATGTATTATACCCAGCCCTAATGTCGCTTTTATATGAACACCAACTTCATATTTATTACCGGCTCGATTCTAATAATTGTAATCCCCCTAGCCTACGGCCTGTGGCAAATAAGTAAATCTATAGAACAGATGGACACAACCGATGCTGGTATGAACATGTCAACGGCTTTTGACGAAATGTCTCGTCAAAAATTAAGGTGAGTGAACTAATTTAGTGATGGGAACTGAACATCCCTAAAATCTCTATCACCAACAGTAGCGCCGGCTGTTAACTCTTCAGGTAATTTTGTCTGAGTAGTTTGAGGAGGTAAGTTTTGAATTTGTAAAGGTGGCTTTGGTTGCTGTACCTGTTGACGAGCAGCAGCCAAAGATTGACCTAACTGATTATTCATCTGTTGTGGATACTCGTGCGAAGGTTGCATTTCTGCAAAGGTCGGAGGAATAGGTTGATTCTTTAGCATTAGCCACCAGTCGTCTTTCATTTTAATGTCCCCTTTCCTTTGAAGTGTCGGGCTCTGTTTTTAGAAGAGTCTTCGGCTACAAGTTTACCATCTTTGGTATGACTCATATCAGACCCACCTTTACCCATGACACCTCGGCTACGCCTTACCGCAGCAAGTTCCTTACGATATTCTTTTCGCTTGGGGGTAGAATGATACTTTGTATCATATTTCTTTTTGTTTTCAAAAGCCTGCTTTGACTTTCGGTCTTTGAGTAATTGATAAGCGATGTCTATAGGGTTCAACAATTCCACCTCTTCAAAGAGGCACCCTTTGGTGTTAACTTACCTTTTTTCGATGTAGGGCCCTTGACCCCACTCATACGAGCGCAAAACGACTTACGCCTCTTGGCTTTCTTTGAACCCGGTTTAAGTTTACTAGGTTTTGTTGTGACAGGTGGCTTGAGGTTTGCACCAGTCTTGCGCTTTGCTGCAGCACGACCTTTAGCATTCAATCCGCCTTTCTTGCTATGTTTGTTAGGATTGTAACCGTGGAATGGCTTAGATTTTCTCTTAGCCTTGAGAAACTCAAAAGCAATCTCCGAAGGAGTACAGCAGTCACAGAACTCCGCCTCCATTAAATCACCCTAACCATTTTAACTATAGTAGGTTTTCCGCCAACGCCTTGTTTCTTACTACGCTTACGTTTAGTGGCCGCTCGCTTTTGACCTTCTGACATAGAGCCAGAAGTCTTTGGAGTTTTACTTGAGACCTTTACACTTGGTCTGCACTTAGGGTAACCTTTGCTACCTTTCTTGGCCTTTGACCTACCGCACGGAGGATGTTTACCATCCTTGTCTTTACGACTAACATCAACCCACTTTTCTTTGAACCAACGGTTTAGATTTTTTCTAATTGCGTCATAGGCAAGGTCCATTGGTTCGCCTGTTTCTATACTATCTTGCCAATTAGGGTCGTCTTCCTCATACGATTCAATTGGAAAACCTCTTTCATCAAGTGGTGTCTGTACCCAATGCATACCCGAACCGTCACACGGTTCGCATTCTCCGGGGGCAATGCCTTCTTCAGGGATGCCTTTTTGATTAGGGTCTTTACCCGTTCCTCGACAATGAGGACAAACTGAATCTTCTTTTTTCAACAACCGCATAGCGAGGTCCATTGGTTCTGTCATTCATTCACCAGCCCAAGCGTCACAGACATGGTCTGCCCTACAATTAAAATCATACCATTTGCAATAACCAGTCATAGGGTCATCAGTTTTTGACGAGTCCCATGCTTTACAGTTACCACACTTCTTAGAGCCAGTGGCCTTTCTATAGTTGGGAGCATCTTTTTTGGCCTTCATCAAAGCCCAAGCCATCTCCATTTTTGTGATTTGTTGAGAAGCATTCCACTCATTACATTGACTCGCAGCGTGGTCTTTTCCTGCACCATGCCCTAAACAGGGAGCATTAGGTTCAGTTATCCCACACAACCTACAAGGGTTCATTTCTTCTTCCCCTTTTTCTTACGGAACTTACCTTTACAGTATTGCACAGCCCAACCATTAGCATAGGCTGATGGATAAACTTTGAACTTGCGCTTGGCCGCAGCCTTACCTTCAGGACAAAGTTTCTTTGCAACTGTCTCAGAAACGATTATCACGTCACCTTTAAGTAAACGGAAGGCGAGGTCAATCGGTTCTCCGCCCATACCATGGACAAACTAAAGTATAACAAAAGAGTTGTGGTCCTCGCCGGCGGGAAGTGATAGTGTGGATTTGAGAAAACACCTAGGCAAACAAGGACCTTAGTAAAAAACCAGCGAGGACCGAATTACCTTAGCAAGAACTCATTTATGAATCTTTTTGAAAATACCAAAAAGGTTACAACTAAACTAACTCTACGTTATTATTATACTCACTAAGTATAGTGGTCGGCTTTGTAATAGCAAGACTAGGTGTAGAGTTCACCAACATAAGATTGAATTTTGGACCAGTTAGGGTCCACCATTGGATGTGGGCCACTGCTCTTATGATAGCAGCGTTGTTCTATAGAATACCTTACTGGGGCTGGGGACTGTTGCTAGGAATAGCCCTTGAAGGTCTAAGAAGAGATTACTGGGGCTGGCGAGTCGAGAGATAAAAGTCTCTCTTCTTCCAACTCTACCTCATTCATTTCCCTGAGAAGTTGAGCACCAAAGCGTATCTTACTAGTCGAGTCTAGATTCCAAAAGGAACCATCGGCAGGTGTATTGCCCTCAATGAAAGCGCAGAGTTCTTTACGACTCATGCCCTGTAGGTCCTCGTCTATAGAAATGCCAAGTATGGTGTGGTCATCAGGGTATTTGACAAATTGTTCTAAAAAGACATATACATAGCCCATAAATTTCATTATGAACTTCAACATGTTTTGGCCGAGTGAAGTTCAAGGCTTAAACATTTACATTGATGAGGCGAAGTTTCCTAAACGCATTGTGTTATCTTCTTCTTCGTCTTCTTCTAGTCCCATAGTATGTTGTAATTGTGCACCGGATATCTTATCGTCTTCGTCTTGAATTTTTTTGGCTTCTGTTGGCCTTCTTAGAGACTCTTGTATAGATGCATTTCGCAAACGCTGCTTGTCTAACGGCGACTGACTAAACTTCAAAACTTGCCAAGCCTGCTGAAAGGGGTTCAAAATCTTCGCCTCTGATTATTTCGTGAGGCTGGTCCTTGTCCTCGTCGCCTATTCCTCATATTAGAAAGAGGCCTTTGCATAACTCTTGCACGCAACGCTGCTTCGCGCTGTGCAGAAACTCGCTTCATTGCTTCAGCCTGTGCTGCCTCTGCCTCTTTTTGTTGTTGTATTTGTTGAAACGCTGCGTCACTTGGTGACTCTTCAGGAGGTTGGTTAAAAATAGGCTCCTCTTCTTGCTGGTATGGTAGTGACTCATGATGGGCTACAGGACCCGTATAATTCTGGCCGAAACTAATACTGCCACCTGTTCTCCCAGACTTACCATGACGGCGGGGCGGGGAACGACCCCCGGTGTCCGTGGGTGTTGGATTCACCTGCTCTCCTACGGAAACATTAGATGGGTCTTCCATCGATGCTTCCTGACCTAAGTTAGGATTGTCTTCTTGCTGTAGATATTTAGTTCGGGCATCCATAGGAACTCCTTCCATCTGGTCACGCATTATTTGCTCCGCTTCTCGTTGAGTGCCACCGCCACTTATTGAAGGTATACCATAAGGTGGGGGTGATGCCGACCAACCGGGTAAAAATCTCTCAAAACCCGCTGTTTTAGCAGCGCTTATTCTCTGAGGAGTAGGAGGTAAACCTCCAGTCCGGGAAGCCTGTTCTAAGTCTGCTTCAGAAAGTTCCTTTAACAAGTCCCAAGCCCTGTTAAAAGCATCTGCCATAGATGCCCGATGAGGGCTCAGGATAAAACATTATTCTATCAAACAATTTTACAATTCTTCTCAACAAAGTCCAAAGAAGTCTGCAAACTTTCTATAGACACACCAGTGTCGAGGTTATTTTTATCTGCCCAACCCACCAACGCCTCGGTAGCCAAGTTAGCCCCAGAGCCGGGAGAGAACGGACAGCCACCCAAACCCCCGATACTAGAGTCAAATTGTGTTATCCCATAGTCATAACCAATCTGCACGTTATTGAGTATCTTGTCATGAACCTGATAGTTATGATGAAGATGCAAAGACCAGTTAGCACGAACGTCCTCGGTCAATTCCAAAACCGATTTCATATCCTCAGCGTCAGCCATACCCACCGTGTCACAAAGCACGACATCATCACCTAACAGTGCCGACTTAGTGAGAGTATCTAGTAAATAATCCGGGTCCGCCTTCCCCTCAATCGGGCAACCGAAAGCATGAGAGACGTAAACACGAATGTCCTCTTTAGGAATACCATACAACATCGAGCGGTAGTTAGAAAAAATATCACTCAGACCCATACGAAGATTGTTTTTGTTGAAGGTTTCTGAAGGAGACAGAAAAATATTGAACTTAGTAGCGCCCACAGACTGAGCCCTACGCAAACCCCGCTCGTTAGGAACCAAAACCCCCAACTTACATTTCAAATCCGCCACACCAAGATAGACGTCTTCAGAATCAGCCATGTTAGGCACGCGCCGAGGATGCACAAAACTGCCAACCTCGATACTATTGATTCCACTTTCGTGCAAAGAAGTAATCATTTGAACCTTCTGACCAGTGCTCAGGCTAACGGATGCGCTCTGCAGCCCATCCCTTGGCCCTACTTCGTAAACACTGATGTCTGTCATATGATTTGCAACCTTTTGGGGTGAACGACCACCCGACGAGGCATCAATGTAAAAGATTACTGTTGCTTAGAAACAGGAGGTTTAGGGGCAGTTGGCCCCACTAACGAAGTAGAGACATCACCCCATTCTTCGCTCATGGTCGGGCGCCCGACTATCTGGTATAAAAAGTTACTGTTGCTGACGCATTTGCATCAGGCGATTCATCATCTCAGGTGTCAATTCGGGAGCCGGTGCCGAAGGAGCAGCGGTAACTTGCTGTGCCGCAGGTCTCGGTGCCATTTGAGGCGCTGGTCGAGGACCCATAGCCATCGAAGGGTCAAGTCCTGCAGCCATCATTGCATTTAATCGCGCAGGGGAAAAAGGCAACTCACCGTAGTTTGGGTCTGCTGCCATACGCATGTCTTCTTGACTAAGACCATACGGAGCATTTTCATTCGCTTCTTGACCAAGTTGCTTGAGTAAAAGCCACGCTTCGTCAAATGCACCCATAGCCACCGGACTAGGACTCAGGATAAAACATTACTGCTGTGCTTGGTATGCTTGTTGTTGTCCCTGTGCCTGAAGCGAGCCTTCGGGCGAAGGACCTTGCATATCCCTCTCCGTTGCACCCTCAAACCAACCTCGACCTACATTCATACTCTGCTGACTATTCCAATCTTCCATAGCCGCCATTCGACGACCATACTCTTCTAGGCGACGCTGAGCATCTTGGTTAAAACCATAATCTACTGGACTAAGATTCTTATTTCGCTCTACTGCTGCTTGGTCAACCATACTCAACGCAGGCGGTCCGTGCCTACTATCTGTCCACGGAGTACGAGAAGGTCTGTTATAGGTACCATCTGGGTTCGGCTCATAGAGGCCACCACGTTTGCGACTTAAGGCATCCTCTGCTGGCTGACCACCATACTGAGCAGTCTCAATATCATACAGTTCTGGGGAGTTACGAAATCGTTGTTCCTCTAAAGTCTCAGGTTCTCCGCCTTCTCCGTATTTTAATATACGCCAAGCAGTATCAAACGCCTTGGCCATACTTAGCGCAAAAGGACGCTGGGTAAAAGATTACTGCATCTGGCTCATAAGCCCTCGGTCCTGCATTGTTTGACCGAAAGCCTGCGTCGAGAAAGGAGCAGGTTGCTGCTGAGCAGGCTGGTTTACAGGAGGCAGATTCATCATCGGAGGCACTTGTTGTTGCACCTGCCCTCCTTGCTGTTGACCCTGCTGCGCCATGATGTTGTTCAGTTTGTTCTGCTGAACTTGGTTAAACGCTTGCATGGCGGCATCCGTCTTTTCATCTTGAGGATACCTATATTCTTGCAATTGAGGCTGCTGACCTTGCTCTGCTGCCCCACGAGCCCGCTTAGCCGCTTGCACCTGAGCGAGCATAGCCATGGCTTGGTCCATCTTAGATTGCTTTAGGATTGACCACGCTTCGTAAAAGGCTCCGGTCATGGTTAGCGCAAGCCGGTTAGTCATAAAACATTTTTTTTCTAAATTTTTTTGGGAATGACCTAACTTAGGTGCAAACTGGGCCTAAGAAAACTAAGTAACAAAAAATCTATATCCGAGCGCCGTGTGTGGTTAAAGAAGTGCAAACTCCCGTGCAAACTCCATTGCTCCGCCTAAGGAGGGTGTGCAAACTTAGGTAGTTTATATAGTCCCTAGACACTATGTTCATTGCCTCACTCACTTGGAGGCGGACCCTATGCATGGGTGCGCACGTTGCGCCCCGTCTGGCCTAGCGTATGCTATACACATCAGTATGCGGTATGACTCCTCAGTGTCCGACTACAAGGGAGAGAGAGGAACGTGAACAACATGAAGAAAGGAGACATGATACGTGCACTATACATCTACATCGTAGGTGTGGCACTGAAAGGCAAGGGCGAACCTGTATCGGCAAGAGTGAAACTCTTGTCCACAGGCGATGTTGAATGGAAGAAAGCGACCCGCAAGGTTAGCGTAGCGGAAGTGAAGGGGTTCCTAACGGGCTTCCTCGCAGTAGCACAGGCCGGAAAGGCCGGAGCCATAGGCAATTGCCAAGGCTTACCTATGGGCTTTACAGCCAAGCAATACGCAGCGTTAACCCTAGAGCAGGCGTGCACATGGCACGCAGGATTTGGCAAGGCCGAGTGGTATAACTCAGTCCTAGCCAAGGCTCTCAGTCGCTCATTCAGCGCCCACACGAAGCAGGCGGATACGAAACCGTCTACCAAGAAGCAACGAGTAACAGCGAGCAAAAACGTGCCTGCGCCAAAGGCAGGCAGAATCAACAAGAAAGGCCCGAAGTCCAACGGGCGCCTGACGCAAGCGCAGAAGGTCAAGGTGCGTGCCAAGTTTGGCCCTGAGTGGTATAACCGCTCCAACGCCAACACGATACGTGACTGGGCAAGGACGGTTGCTTGAGCAACCACGCAGGTGAGCAGGGGCTTCGGCCCCTGTCTCCCCTCCCCGTAGAGGCCATCGCTCGTCATGCGAGCGTAGCCACGGAGGAAGTAGAATGATAATACTAGACGGGCAAGCCCGTGCAGACTACGTAGCCCTATACCTGTCAGAATTGGACAGGGCCAGCGATAACCATCGCTGTGCGAACGACCTAGGATTAAGCGATTGCAACCCTGAAGTGCCTTGCAGTCACCACACCTGCGGTATCCCTGCCTGAGAATAAATCTCAAACGTGCGGGAGAAGAGTGCGTGTATTGGACACGCCACCATAGACGGGAAACAAATCCAAATCCGAGGCGTATCCTATTACGCATTAGGGACGATTACCTAGGGACGGGCCTTCAGACACCAAGCGGCAAATTGCTAAACGTGTGACTGGAAGCCTGTCCCGTCTCTCAATACCATGGATTTCAGTCTTACCACCACCACTGGTATTATGATTTCACCAATACCCATAGGTATCTGTAACTCTAGGTAACTTTCACATTCACAGTATATCCCTATAGATATATAACGCGTATAATATTAGACGTAGAGAGAAATTAAGAAAACATGCTTACATACACTATACCAGCACTGGTGGTATAACTGGTATTCATGGTATTCAAGGCGTCCAAGGTGACGCAGTATCACATTCCCACCGGAAAGGAGAAACCAAAAAATGAATAAGCAAACATGGCAGATGACACAAGAATACAAACTGGTAGAATACAAGCGTGAGATGCTAACCAGCGCAATCGAGCGATACCTGAACCTTTTACCAGCGAGCAAGTGGACTGGGGAGCAAGCAGCACTTTGGCACGAAGTGACAGATGTGAACGAGATAGACCGTCACGACTACTTCGGGGCCAACGCTATGACACCACCACATGACACTGATGATTAAACCAAGCAGCAGGGGGGCTTCGGCCCCTTTGCGCTTACATCCTACTCAACACATCACATTCCCACAAGGAAAGGAGGAACAAAAACATGAACAGACAAGAACAGATGTTAATGACAATACGTAGCCAGAGAGACCGAACGACCAAGAGGAGCCAGAGAATCTTGGCCCAGAAAGAGGCAGAGGTGACACCCTTTGTCCCTACTCGCAGAGTAGTCATGCCGACTCACGAAGGACCGATGAGTCCTGAGCAGAAGCGTGCCTTTGGCAAGAAATGGGCCTTGATTCACAGGGACATCGAAGACCTTGAGAGCAAAGGTTTCCGTGTCCGCAAGGTATTCCCTACACCGCCCGAGGATAAGAAGGCCAAGCAACAGCGCAAGGGTGGTTCAAGGCGTAAGAATGGTAAGCAGGCTAACTGGGACACCTACGCTTGAATGCGTTACCGAGTAACAGAGGGGCTTCGGCCCTTCTGTGCTCACCTATTCACAAAACAAGGAGGAAAAAACAATGAACAGCGAAGAAATGTGGTATAACCTGCTCAGGCATCCTGAGCATTACAGAATGAACAGCGAAGGAGTCATCGTGTCTATAGATACGCAGAGGCTCTTGATACAAGACGGAGTGATGATGGACATCATCGAAACAATCACACAGGAGGGACACTTAATTGCATCTTGAATGTAATTGTCCTAATTGCCCTTTATGCAATATCTACGAGGCTTGTCACACGATGAAGTGTAGCGGTGACATGGAAGTAGAGGAGGCTTACGATGTTCTGCACGACTTGATGCGCACTCAGTCTATAGAATTGGACAGGTTGCGTGAGGTTGAGGAAGAATGGCTTCTGATGTGGGCCACACTTGAGGAATTGAATCTTGTCGCTGATGTTAGGAAGAACATGACTGAACATGGATTCGTATTCCCAACGGATGAAGCAAAGGAGGAATGAATATGACAGATAGAATATGCGAAGGATGCAACGAGACTTACGACTATTACCCAGCAGGTTCCTACGGAGGAGATTGGTATGCCTCTTGTAGCACATGCGAGTGGCATTGCGAGGGTGAAGAGCGCACCACGATTAAACAGGGACTCACCCTTGAGGAACTAGTAGCACACAAGAAGAAACTCAACTGGCTACACACGGACTTGCACAACCTGAGATACAGATTCACGAAGGAATACAAGATGACTACTCACGAATCAACAGACAAGGATGGCAACAAGGTCACACTTGTGATGTATCGTGAGGATGATTCTAATTGGAGAGAACGCCTTGAGGAACTACTCTCAACTGTGAGAGAAATGAGTGAAGCACTACTAGACACGGAGGAATGAATATGGCACTATACCCTAAACCAAGCGAACACGAAGACTGGCTAAACAAACTAACCAAGGGAGAATTGATTGACTTATTGGACCTATTGTATGCCGATTGGTCAGCAGCCAATGACCCGATAAATACTTTGATGGAGAAACTAACAGACAGTGAACGGTTTAACCTAGAGTATGACTTGGAGAAAGAAATAGAATTGGTAACAGAAATGATTGATTATAAAGAAGGAGAGGAATGAATATGATAAGCGAAGAAATGTTTGATACAATGATGCACATGATAGGCTATGGTCACTTGGAGGGGAACTTCATTGATGCAATGCAATCATGTGACTACGAGACTCTGCTTGAACTAGCAGGATGGTGTGACCACAAATGGGGCACAAACATAGTAGGAAGACTAAACAAAAAT
>Ga0209193_1000743_pt1 | contig 19211 bp, 12 predicted proteins | sample COGITO_mtgs_1003_FD_185515 | JGI IMG/M metagenome (GOLD analysis project Ga0209193, IMG submission 185515) | Pelagic marine microbial communities from North Sea - COGITO_mtgs_100330 (SPAdes) (version 2) | ecosystem: Environmental > Aquatic > Marine > Epipelagic ... | reverse complement strand
ACTCTACGATATCTATTAGGTCATTAAATAATAATTTAAAATTACTTGTAAAAGTAATTGCGGCACGATCTGTATTAAATGTATAATCTCTACCTTTTATTACTAACGACTTTGTTGTTACATTGTCGATAGTCCTAGTTACATAAACCAAAACAGATTTATTGTTTGGCTGAGTATCATTGAATATACTTGTAATTTCATACGACACAATGTCTGGATCAATCACAGTATAGGTAGGTATCACAGTTCTGTTTTCATCACCGTGCGGTAGCATATCACTTTGGTACCACGGGAAACTACTGTTCTTAACGCTGTGCATCTGTAGAAGCACTGCATCAAAACTAGTTTGTACATTGTTTAGATCTAAATTAATTTTGCCTGCAACTTCTAAGAAGTTCTTTTTAAATTTTGAATACTCTCTATTGGCTAACTTAATAGCGTTAACCGCATCCATTGTTGGATGGTTTAAGAACAGCCCTGCATACACAGCAGGAGCACTGTGTTGCAGTATACTTCCAGATGTGTTTTTATACTCAATGTCTCTTAGGTTACTGCTTCCAGGAACACTACCGACAACATTAAGGCTGTTGTTCTTCAATTCAGTTAAATGATTGCGCATCTGTCCTAGTGTAACTGTAGACAGATTTTTGTTTAGAGTATTGATATCTAAGTTAATAGGAACTTCGTAGTGTGCGTTGGCTGTTACAGGTACGTCTTGATTAAAGATGGCAACAAATACTGCATCATTTTTTGTAATAAGATCAGGATTAACCAATATGGCAAATTTATCTACAACTTTTGTAGTTGCAAAATTGCCTACACTTAGAATTTTATTATTTACATAAACTTTAATATGTGGGAAATCTGTACTTACATCAGGAAGATGATCAACTGGGAATAAGTTAGTAACGCCGTCGTAAATAAAATCATAGATCTTAAATTGTTTACTAAAGTCTCTTGCGATCTGCCAGATGTTTTCTCTACTGCAAGTTGTGGTTGATGCATTTTTCTGTAAGTAACCAGCATTGACTTTTTGTGTAGTTACAACATTAGTATCGCCTGTCAGGTAAGTGAATGTTTGAGAATCAAAAGTATTTTCAAATTGGATATCACCTTGATTTGCAAAGTTTTTATAACTTAAAGGGAAGCCCAGTACCTTATCGTTATTGCCAGTTCCCCGCTTGTAGGAAATTACTTTAGATCCAGTAAATGTTGTACCAGTATATGTACTTGCATCAGCATAACTTATACCTGTACTGTCAACTATGTCGAATAGAGGTTCTTGGTTGTTTGCTGTTTTTTCTTGTGCTATTGTCCAACTTGTGCCGTTATAGTGCCATCCCTTGCCACCATTTGCGCCCGATAGGACTAGCACAGTATTATTGTCTACAACAGTTGCATCATCTGCTTCAACTAGGTATGCTTTATAAACATCACTCGGGTCATCTACTGCTTTTTCAATTGTAAAGTTGTAAATCTTGTTTCTTACATCGTTATCTGTGTCGTTTGCAAATACTACTCTATCGCCAGTTGTAAGAGTAAGTGTCCCTACAGTAAAAACTGTTGTGTCGACTGATACTACACCTTGCACCTGCTGGAACGCACGAGTAATGGTTGTATCTAATATGTCAACAGGTAGCTTGGCAACCGCTCCATTATTGTATAATTGATAATCTGCCTCAAATTCTATGATAGGTCTGCTGGCACGTTGTGTTTGGTCCAACAACACTTCTTGATCAAGATAGCCTGCTGTTTTCTCTATTACATCTATGTGAACCCATCTATTAGCACGGCTCCATGCGTTTCTATCTAAACTGGATCTATTAATTGTGATATAATCAGGAAACTTTGGTTGCAGATATACTTCAAAACTTGCACCTGATCCTGATCCGCCTGTAACTGTTACAGGGTTAGTAGGTAGGACTGTGTAGTTTCCTCGTTCCTTAATCTTGAATGTTTTGATAGGTCCAGACTGCGGTGCTGTAACTGTAATTACAGGGTTAGATTCATAACCACTACCACTACTCGCTAGTGTAACTGCTGTAATAACACCATTGGTTATTGTCGCTGTGGCGCTAGCCAAACTTCCGCTGGCAGGAGTAGCAAAAGTTAACGTTGGTGTTGCCAAGTAACCGCTACCGCCATCTACAATAGTAACTGCTGTAACTGAGCCCGAAGTAGGATCTATAGTTGCTGACAACACAGCAGTATCTTGAGTTATGCTATCAACAACTGCTACTGCCGCAGTAGTAAAAGTACCACCTTGGATAGTAACTCGATCATCGACTTGGTAGCCTAATCCGCCTGCTGTAACAAAACTGTTGTTTAGTGTTTCTACACTGATAAGCTCGTTCTCTGGAACTAGACGTATACCCGTGCCTACACCCTCAACATAGTAGTTCTTGTTTTGCCAACTTGCTGGTACTGTAGAATCAAAATTAATTTTTAACCCGTTTGTGAATACCACACCATTAGGACTTATATAATTAAGTTCTCCTAGTATATCTGTGCTAGGATCTATAGTGTCAACACTAGGGTCAACTAGGTTTATAATACCACTTGCGGCTGAATCAGCTTGATTCTGATAATATAAATTTGCAAGTGGTGCTGTGATATAAGGAACGAGTTCGTATACTGAATTTCTAACAAACCATTGTTTGCTTGCATACGTAGCACCGCCTGTTATTCGTACTTTGTGGTCTTCAGGAACAGCAATTTTAGGTAATAATAAAATTCTGTCATTGCCTTCTGCGTCTGGCTGTATTGAAACTGTATAAACGTTAGTCCTATCAGCGAGTGGGATCTGTACACTTTGATCTAGATAAACAATACCGTTCTCAGTCCTGGCAACGTTTATCCAAAAACTATCGTCGATGTATGCCCTATTTACAAAAACAACCGTGGCGCCGTCTAGGTATGCAACAGGACCGTCGATACCACCGTATGTGTTAATTAAGTCTTGTGGCTTTGCACCTTGCACTTGATTGAATGCTAAATCAGTAGCATAACTAACTGACTCTACAGTTGGGAAACTTGTGTACTGATCTTGTGCTGTTGCACTAGGGACTGTAAAAGTTACCGTTCCGGAATCTGTTCCGTTATTTGCAACACCAAGTACTCCCCTAGTTTCTACGTTACTCTGATCAGGGTCTACGCCATCTGTGCCTGGCTTGCCTTGGATCCAAAAATTATTTCCTGGATTATTAATTACAAATTCGTATACTCCACCACGTGCTAGTGTAATATTTGGGTTAGGCACATTACCACTGCCTGTAAATTCAAAAGCATTATTAACAGGATTATATGTTACTGTAAACGTTTGACGAGTACTTACACCAGTGCTGGTAATTTGTACTGGGTTTGGACCCAGGCTTAACCAATAATATTGACTGAAGTTAACAAACTTGTCAAAACTAATTCTAGGGTCATAAGAATAAAATTCATTGTCAAACAGTCTATTGTGGTTATTTGTAATGCCGCCTTCGTATCCAATTTTGTTAACAATGTCTACATAAGTTGTTGCATAATCTACTTTTTTAGTTAGTTGGTCTTTTATTACTACACCAGGCTCCAGCTGATAGTCTGCTCTTGATGCTGTTGGCTCAGATACATAACTGTCGTTCGCTTTGTAAGAAGGTGCTAGTTTTCTACCAATGTAGCCATTAACCTGTTTAAGATTGGGCTCACTGATTAACTGATCAACTGTGGCGTTTAAAAACTTTTTGTTAGTATCAGTTTGAAAAACGTCAGGTAAAAACTGATGAGTTTTGAATGCTGCCATTGCCTACCTTCCTATACCCTATTAAGTTGTCCTGCTGTGATAGCAGAAATAATTTGTACATCATTAACTGTTGCCGCACTTACAAGTATCTCGTTTGGCTCTGTGTTAATTTGATATAAGTTACCAAAACTGTTTGATCCTGAATTAGGCACAATAATGATACTGCTTACTGTTGGTGTTAGTTCGCTGTGCAAATATGCACTTAGCTCACTAAAGTAAAATGTTTCGCCAAAGTCCCAATTGTTGATGTCAAAGTAAGAATTAATAGAATCAATTACTAAACTCTTAACTTCATTATCACTTACATTAGAACTTGGATTCTTAACTACCTTAAACGTGGCTCGTAATGCTGATTCGGCTTTGCTGCCAAACAAAGGTTTAAACTTTGCGGCATTATATATCAAACTGTCACTTACAGTTTTGAGATTTTCAATGGTGCTGTAATCTGTTTGCAAGTCTTCGCTAGTTGGTGCAACTGGCTCTTTTAGTGTTGCTGTTGTATCCGTAATGTATGCAGTGTAGTCGTCACTATAAGCCTTGGTCAATATATACAAATCTATTAAATTATTTGGGCTAGGGTCTATTCTATTGTTGTTTGGGCTGTTATGCTTGTACTGGAACGAAATCTGCTCCCTACCAACTCTGGCAATATAGTTTGTCAACTGTGTTAGTGCTGTGCCACTAGATTGGAAAAACTTATTATCCGTGTACGCATAAAAGATTGTATTAATTGCGTACAAAGATATATTGTTTAATACATCGCTTTCAGTTGCGTAACTAGACACTATGTCGGTCCTTGTTACAGGATCATATTGCAAGAAGTTTACGCTGTCCTGCGACTGTACAAAGAATATATACTTGTTCTGTGGGTTAACCGTGGGCGCAACAAACGTGGTAAACAAATCAGGGTCGTCTGGTACACCGTCTAGATTTTCATCTAAAAATGTAACTAGTATTTTTCTATTGTCTTCTGTACCGTCGCTGGCAATAACACGATTATCAATCTTCCAGGTTTGCGAATAGAAAATACTGTCTGAACTGTCAGGTTTTGTATTGGTTCTTAATAACTTTATCTCGTCAATAAGTGTAGTTGCTGTTCTTGAATCGTATACTTTTGCATCTGGATTAAAATAAAAACGTGTTTCCCTTACACTTTGGAAAAAGTACTTTGTTCCTCTACTGACTACGTTGTATTCTTGATTATCGTAACTTAATTTCAAGAACCAACTGTTATCTAAATTAGTTCCTGTTGTACTACCTGCATTAGTTAGACTAAACTCGCCAGTACCAATGTTTGCTTCGGTAACAATTTTCCACTCCATGTCACTTACATCGTAACGTAGAGCAAATGTTTTGTAACTTAATATATTATTAATAATAGTAGTAATAAGTGTTGATGGCCATGAATTTTCAAATACTGGAATCACTTCTGCTACTATAGCAGTACTTGGGACAACCACGCTTAGTATAGCATTGCCTACTCCAGGAGTGGGGTAACTAATTATGCTTGCCCACATGCTGGTGCGCTGGAACTCTGTTGTAGGAGTTCCTGTAACCAGTTGATTTTGTGCATTAAAGTACTTGCCGGACGGAGCATTAAACTTTACAAGAGCTCCTTGTGTTAAGAACACATAACTATCAGAACTGAATGTGCCAGTACTGCGCCCGCTACTGTTAGTAACTTGTGTCCAAGTTGCTGTTGGTGTTTGGCGTGTTGCTGTTCTGTAGTACAGATTCTTTACCTCTGACTGCGAAATAAGATTTTGTATAGAAGTTTGTACTAAGTTACTTACTTCACTCCTACTGGTAAACTGAAATGTAACTGCTGTGGTAGATACGTCTTCTTTGTAGATCTCGCCATCTTCAGCAAAGATATTTGTGCTGGAGTATTTGCCTGTTGCGTCAACAACATCTAAGTATCTGCTTATGCCTGAACTGCTTCTATTAACAGCCTTGGCTTTGAGTATGGTGCTAAAAGTGGTATATGGTAAGACATTATAGTCCTCGCCTGATACCATGCGATTCTGTGTGTAATACTGTTGTGGTGCTTTTGTTCTAATCTCGTCAAGTGATTCGCGACTGGTTGCATTAGTAACCGTATACTGTAAACTAGCACGAACTGTTAATGTTTCAGTACGTCCTGTTTTACTACGATAAGGAATGCTAACGTTGATAGAGCTCATCTCCTCTGGTGTAATCTTATATGTTTGATTGTTTGACAATCTGTAATACAATCTAAAATTACCATCTGGAATGTTTGTGAACGATCCGTCTCCAAATATCAAATCAATTTGATCATTTGCTCGTGTACCGACGCTGTACAGATTTCTTTCTGCAGTATTGTTGTATATAACATTGATGCCGTTAACTGCTGGTACTTTAGTCCACTCTGTGTCAATGTTACCATTGGTATCTAATCCATACAACCATACGTCATTGTTATTGATGTTATTAAAGTTTACATTTACAACACGGTTAGGTAAACTTTCACTAACATTAAAATCTAAGTTTAGTAGTTCGCCCTGTTTAAAGTAAAAGAAATATCCAGTATTGTTTGATGCGTTGCCTTGATTGTCATTCTTGTATAGGAAATTAAAAATACCGTTAGGCTGTGGATCTTTTTCGTAGACATAATTATAGTCTGCTGTTGATGCGCTTACAACTTCAAATCTTGTAGTAATTCCTGATATGCTGGCATTAAACGACTTAACTGGAATAATGTTGTTTAACATCTTTACAGTATACTCATCAGTTTTGATACCATTCAGTGTTTTTGTTGCTCCAGGTTTACCTATAGACTGAGTAGTCAACAATGAAGCATTAAGTACAGCAGTAAATTGTTCTAGCCAGTTCTCGTTAGTACTGTCGTTCCAGTTGATAATAGTGTTTGCAAGATTATTTCCTTCGCTATCGAAAACTCTTTCGCTGGTTGAAACACTTTGGAATTTTATAAAGCCGCTGGCAGGTATATTACGCTTTGGGTTGTAACTGATCAATTTGGCCAGTTTAAGAATACTGTCTCTACGCTCTGCAGTATCTAAAAAGTTTTCTCTAGCATTTAAATCTGTTCTAAACGCTAAACTTTGTCCCAAAAACGCAATTAAATCAATAAGTGCAATGTATTCACTTGATTCTGTAAAGTCATTAAAGTCTTCTGGGTAGTAAGTACGCAAGTATTCGATCATGCTCTTGCGTATAGTTTCAAAGTCAAAACTTTGAAAGTTAGCGTCTTTGAATGTTTGATAAATTTTAGTCCAATCCTGTTGAACTAATAAACTTGTTTGTCTTGTAGTAGTGGCCATATTGTCATTAATACCTGTTATTCAGTATTTATGGCATTTAAAATGTGCTACTATTATACTACAGCTACTTGTTCGCTGTTTGAGTTGAACTCTAACTGTAGGCTAGATGAGAAATTTCCTGGAAGGAATGTTAGCTCGATTTCAATCTTGAGACCTTGTTCAAATTCGTTTATAATTACACTATCTGCACGTAATCTGGGGTCGTATTTCACAATGCGAGTAACATCAGCTACTAAAATTGCTTTTAGATCCGCTGTCATAGGTTCGTAAAGGAGCCCCCAGATTATCGTACCGAAATCTGGGTTCATTAGTTTTTGACCTTTGTGTATGTTGAAGTGATTTATCAAGTCCTGTCTAACCAATTCAAAGTCAACAAGATGGAACTTTTTAACCCTATCAACAGTACTGAAACCTCTATATCGTATAGCCATATGTATATTTACTCCGTTTAACCGTTAGAAATAACTACCCCTGAGCCTAGCGTATTAAAAGCATATTTGCCAGCATTGTAAAATAGCGATCCTGGTCTACCTTGGCCGTCTACTATAACATCTGCGTCTTGTTTCCATTCTTTAACCTTGGAAGTTATAACTGATGTATAAACATTGGTTAGTCTCGAATCGAGAATATTAATATTTGCTCCTGCAGAGTCAATAGCTCTGAGCTTTGCTAATCCTTCAACGTTACTAAACAATGCACTTTGTACAACCTGTGTTGTTTTTATTGCAACATTAGTTAAGTCTTCAACTGTTGAATATAACTTTCGTTCGTTGATAGGTGTGGTAGATGTTATTGTAAACTTGTCAGCAATGTCAGCAATGCCACTGTCGACATAGTGTTGGTATGCTGTATCAGCACTGCCCAAGTAACTTAGCGTGTTTGATAATTGTACAGCAAGATTTGATGTACGTGCAATGATGTAACTTAGGTCTGTGTTGCGCAATCTTGATACTGTGCCTGTTGCAATGTTGCTGGTAATTGCTTTGCCTAATCTAAAGGTACTGTTGTTGGTAGTATCTGTCATGGTGTGTATTTCGTAGATACCGTTGTATGTTCCGGCACCAGACACCTGCACTGGTAATCCTTGCACAAACAGTGTTCTCAATCCTGTTAGGGATACATCACTTAGTGATTGATTCGCACTGCCGATACTGCTAACAGGATATTGTGCTGAACTGGTAACAGTTCCTGTGTCTACTGTAACAGCAATGTTTGCATTGCCTTCTTGTTGATCACTGTAATCAAATTCATATAAGTTTATTACATTGCCAACAGTTTTTACTCCGTTAAGCGAAGTAAGTAGCACATTTGCTAGATTAGATTTACCTAAACCTGTGTCCACAGTTACAGTTCTTCCTGAACCAAAACTGTGCGTGGCAGGGAAAGTGTTTATGAATGCAACATTGCTTACTCGGGAAACATTAGCAGTAATATACACTTCATCGGGTATGGTAAAACTGGTGCGATAAGTGGATATATGATCTTGGAACTGGTACGCTACAGCAAGAATACCACAAATAATATCACCAGTGTCGCCTACTTCTATAACTCCTGCGTCTATACATGCTTTGTATTGTTCAACCAGATACCTTTCCATTATGCTATCTTGCACTGCTTGATTGCTTAAGAAAGTTGCGATTGAATCTATGCCATCTTTGTTTGTCCACACTTCACCATTCTCGATGATATAGCCATAGTTGATTAGGGTTTTGATATGCACAGCGTATCTACCGAATCTAGGTCCTAAGCTGTAAGCAAGATTGTTCCCTGTTTCCATGAATGCAATCTGCGTCATTAATGCTTTAACACTGCTTCTACGCAAGCCCGGAATGCCCGGTTTTATACTTTCTATTGCAACGCCAAGGGCGGCACTGGGTAGATTTAATATACTCCTTGGAGCCAGCTGGTTGGTCCTTGGTGTTTGTTTGGCTACAATTATGCCTTGATCTGGAATAGCCATTATATGTCCTGTTGTTTTTTACTAGGCGTCGAAGTGCCGTTGTTCTTTTGCAGAGGTCCGGTTTCTCTAGACCATGGTTCGTGCGTTGGGGTAAAGGTTGCTATACTGTCAAGTGTGCTGACTGGGTCAATTATCCATCGTTTAGTTCCTGCATCAAACTTAACATCTTGCTTTTTGTACTGTTCCAACGATGCTACACGATCTGGAATATCAACGGCTTTACCTGACGTGTTTAAGTGTACCTGTGTGCCAGTTAACCACAGTTCGCCCCGGCCAACTGTCCATCCACTGGTTGTGCCTGACTTGATCTTGATCTGGCCGCCTACTCTCAAGTCATATCTGCCAGCATCCATCAAATGCTCGTTGGCAACACGTTCACGTTTTTGTTGTGCTTGTACTTCTATGTTCTTTTCTGCAAAACAATTTATACTGTCTCCTGCTTGTATGTTAACATTTGCGTCTGCGTGAAGATTTATATCCAATTCACTACGCACACTTACAGTTTTAGCACTGTATACGTTTACTGCACCGTTAGGAGTCAGCTCAACATACGCTGTTCCGTCTTTGTTGGTTATATAGATGATGTTTTCTGTGTCATGCATCAATATGGTATGTCCGCCAGCGGTACGTAATCTTACTAGATCGTTGTCACCGTAAATATCACCATCATCCATGACCAGTGTGTGCCCACCCGAACGTCCCTGCGGATTATTAATTTGTGTGCGGTTGTCTGGATTGCTTAACAGCTCGTTAACTGCTTCCTTTGACTCGGCGGTTTTTGTAACGTCAGGATATGGTCTTCCTGGTGTGCTTAAACCAAATACCCTGCTGGGTGATTCTCTTTGGCTGCTACTTGTAATTGTTCCCCTGACAGGATCTGTTTCTAAGCCTTGCTGTAATACCACTTCGGCTTGTACCTGATGGGCTACTCTTTTTAAATTCAACAGGTTGCCATCTTCGTTTCTATCATTATTGTTTAAGTTTACTTCACTGGCAGGCAAGTAAACGTCTCCGTCCGTTAATCCCCTGCCTTCAAGACCGCTGCCTTTGAATATTGTTTTATCATTTTTTAGTCTACTGATGCCCGGCAACATGTGTCTTGAATCAGCGTCGGGAACACACGCAAACCAGTATCCTCTACTGATGTCACCTGCTACAAATGTAACCAATACTTGATTACCTATGTCTGGAGGGACAGCCCAGAACCCGTAAGTTTGCTGTTCATATGAAAAGAACTCGTCAGATGATACTGTGCCTTTAGTTGACCCGCCAAAAGGACTTGCATAGGTTACTGTAATGCCTACGTCTACGTCCGACCCTTCAAATTGGCCTGACAGGTCTGGAATGTAAACTTCAAGTCTGCCTAGTCTTGCAGGGTCTACATTATTTTTAACGATTCCTATATAAGGCCCAGAGTCTACAACAATACCCGAAGTACTGACTCTATCGTAGAGTGGATTAATACGTTTTCTATTTGTTGAATTTGCCATTATGCGATTCCTACAGGATTACTGAAGGGGGGTGGATTTTGTTGTATTTCTACAGTTGTATCGTTTACATTGGCCTTAGAAGATTGGGTCTGCTGTTGTGCGGATTCCGGAACGCCTTCTCCGTTAACTATAGGAAACACACCTGGGTCGGGATTGTTACTTGCTTCTACTAATGCGGTGATATCGTTACCGGCTATGCCAAAAACATTGTTAACTTGTTGTACTTCAGGTTCGGGTGCAGACACAAAGTTTAGGTCGTCTTGTATACCCAGGACGTTGCTAATTTCTTGCACTTCGGGTTGAGAGTTGTCTGCGTCTAACTCGGGACTAAAATCAGTAAGTGTATTAGGCATTTTAATAATTTGTATAGTTTGTTCAAACTGTCCTTGCGAAAGTGTGCTTTCTACTGTTAGGACTTTGTATACTCCACTAAATGTAGAATCTAGTTTATAACCTGACGATAGTGTGTCAGCAGTATTGGGATTCGTTATCCCAACATTATCATCTATATCTGTTGCACTTTTTACTAGAAGTTGCACATAAACTTGATTGGTATCAAAAACTATTTGTCCACTATTGTTTATGGGCAACTCTGGGGTTATGCCTTGTTTAAATTCATCGTACCCTCCGCGGGACGGATTGTAGTACATGTCATCCTGTTTAATAAATGCCGGGTCACCAATTATTTTCATTTGAATACTAAGCATGTCTCCAGCAGATGTGCTGTAGATGCTTCTTGCAAGATCAGTAACTGTAACGCTTTTAAAGTCATCGGTTCTATTTACTTGCCCTGATCCTGGTGCGTTTGCTCCCACAGGAACGACCGAAATTGGTAGATCTCTAGGGGATTTATCAGTTGATATATACGGAAATTTATTTTCTACCTTGTTTATATCTGTCTCTTTACGTTTAGACAAACTAGATCCTGCTCTGTTCTTGAAGAATTGAGTTTTTGCGGTATAAAATGCAGTATCGAACGTTATGTCAAGATCAATAATATCGGTATTTTTGCCTGTGTACCTGTAATTGTATGTACGAACAACATTGTCTTTTGCTATCTTTGTTTTAGCAAAGTCGGGATGATTTGTATTTGCAGTAATATAGGGCACGATATTATATGTAACTTCCATTGCATAGTCCTGCGCATCTCCGTTATCATATTCATTTAACTTAACCTCTGGTATAATCTTATACCAGTTTAGGAATTTAAATTCATCAAGACTTTCCTCTGCCTCTACACGATCGTTAAACTCTGTTACTTGATCTGTTATGTAGTCACTCTTTTGCATTACCATGTCGATAACACTATTAATATTCGTTCCTTGCTGTATAGGGAAAGTTTGCTCTGTTCTGGCTTTTGGTATTTTTCCGTCACCAAATGACGCTTGCGCTTGGAGACCAGGAATTACACTCGCCGCCATAGGTACTGTTTTAAGTTCTGCTGTTAAAGGATTAACTATCTTGCTGTCAGCAAATAACGGATCGACGTTAAATTTAACAGTTAATCTGGGGAATTTAAAATTTGTATTGGGGCCACTGGTGCTTCTATACCATTCGTTAATACTGGCCGGGAAACTAGAAGTTTTGTCGCCTTCTTCTTCTGAGTTATCAAAAAACTCCCCAACAGTTCCTGCTTTGACTGTAAGCATTTTAGGGATAGATGCTGTTGTCTGTTGAAACGGAGAGTGATTATAGGCTATAGCATTAATCTTGTACTCGGTATTTCCTTCACCCGGTACAATTTTCATATTTAGAAACTTTATAGGAATGCGCTTAGTGTCAATAATAAAATTGTTACCGTCTGGATCACTTGCATTGCCAAGAAAGTCAATTTGCAACATGTAAGGTTGCGCTAAGTAGTTTCCATCACCTGTTGTAATATTCGCACTTATTAATCTGTCCAAGAAAGTCATGCCATACGGTTCTATAATTTCAAAGTCGAACGTAAGTGTATTGCTTGCACGTGAGTTTGCATTTAATCCAACAACTGTAAACATTTTAAAATTATCAATGCCAAAGTTAACTTTGAAATCAGGATGTCTATTGTTTAGTTCTCCGCCTCCACTTTGTACTAACAAGTTTTTAGGTACAAAACTACCCGGATTCTCAGTCAAGTCGTTATACTGATCCCTGGTTAAAAGATATAGGCTAATTCTATACGTGCTACTTGCATAATCATGCAGGACATTTGTGCGTCTCAGGTCATCTTGGGATATTGCCGCTTGTTGCGAAAGTTCATTCTGCTTTGTGTTGGCATCACTGGTTTCGTCTGATTGTGAACCCAATTGTAGTTCACCTTCTCCAACTAGTCTACCGTCAAACCCATCGTCCTCATTGCTTACTACAGCAGGACGCTCTTGGCCAAATGCAACTGCTTCTCCGTCTGGGTTAAACACTGCTCCTTTGGCTTTGTTTTCTTCTTCGTCGGTTAACAGTTCTGGATTGGGCGTAAATGCTTGTACTCCTTCGCCTTCGAATGTAGAAGATTGTGTGTTTTCTATTTCAGATTCAGCAGTTTGTGCCTTGGAACTGTTTAGATCGCCTTGTTCATTTTTTAACTCATTAAGTTCTGCGCTGAGAGCTTCTGCTTCCCTATTTAAATCTCTAAGGATTCTCTCATCAAAGAAAGTGTCAGCTCCGATTTTATTTTTAAATTCAATCTGAGATTCTAGGCTCTCTCTTCTTCCATCTATTCGATTGAGTCGTTTCTCTATTTCATTAATTCTGTTTTCTAGGGCTGCCACCTATTAGACTCCCAAATCTGATTGGAGAGTTGTTTTCTTGGGGATATATATTTGTGCGCCTGGTCTGAAGTCACGCAAAGGATCTTTAAGTACGTTAGGGTTGCGTTGTGCAAATACCCACCATAGTCTACTGTCGCCATACAAGTCAAACGCTAATATGTCCGGACGTAAATCGTAAACTTTGTCTATTTCATACAACACATCATCTGCTCTCTTGGTTATTGGTCTATTAACCATAACGTCAAGGTAATTGCCAGACACATTAGTGCTGGCATAAGGACTCGATGTTGAATACTTTACGTTTGCCATTAAATGAATCCTTTATCTAACTGTTGGCCGGCTGCAAATTGTTCAAAGGAGAATTCCAATTGTCGCTTTCTGCTGTACACTGGTTGTAGAGTAACTTGTATATTACTTAATGTAGGAATACGTTGTCCGTTGCTCGCTGATATATAGTCTACAGCTGGTGGCATTTGGTGTGAAAAATTAGTAATCAAGCACGGAACATGTGGCAAATAGTGTTTACCGTATCCATCCAAATATACTATCGGTGGCGGTGATCCTTGGAATTCTCCCGAATTACCAAAAAACATTTTCGTAGCTGATCTAAAAAAGTGTAGTGTTGCTAACACATAGTTTGCATCAATAGGTGTTTGTGCAGAAAATTCCCCGCTGATTTGGATAGCCTGTACTTGACTGCTTTGATAAAAGTAGTTTGTGTAGTTACTGTGTGTTAGATCAGTGGAGTTGTATTTTGCTGACTGCTGTATTTGCAGGGTTGGAGCATAAGGAAATATTACCCCGTCAGTATTCAGCAACGGATACATAATGTCTCCGCCAGCTCTGTATAGTATGTTTGCGTTCGGGGAAACACTGATTCTCACACGCCAATCACCATTGTTTCCACTGGTTGCATCAGGTACCTGGCTCCCGCTATCAGCAAAAGTAACCACGCTATCAATACCAACTTCTCGATTTTCAGCGCCTGGTGGTAAGAGGCCCGATACCAGTCTGCCATCAAATCTCTGGCCGCCCCCGGAGGCTAATCTTGCCCCGGCTAGTCTGGCCTCTTTCGGGTCAGGGTTTGGTGGAATAGCGGCTGGACTATTATTTGGTTTACCGTTTAAAAACGCAAAATCAGCGTCGTTGATTCCGCCGCGAGGTCCGTTAGGACTCTGATTAGTTCTTCTATTAGTAGTACTGAACCCTGCAGTGGGATTGGAAAGTGTTCCAGATTTAACGATCATTTTTTTTAGATTCCTCTTGCTCTTTAGATATTTATCTGTTAAATTATATGCTTATATAAAGGAATGCATTCCATGAGAAAACAAAACTATCTCAACAACAGAGATATACTGAAAGAGATACACAAGAGTAAAAAAACGTACTGCAAATTCACAACACCAGAAAACGGTGACTTTGATATTATTCTCCCGGGTGTTGAGCGAATCAACAAAACAAACATAGCAGAAGGGCGCAAACTACGTGCTGAACGTTTAGGCCGTGCCGCTTTTGATGCCGCACAACTAGAGTCAACAGTAAAACTTAAACTAGACGAGTTTAAAGTAAACACTCGTGATGTTCCTGCAACCGATGTTGTGTTTAGAATTATGACTTTCGAACACATACCACTTGACCCGACTGGCGGCAAGAGGAAAAAGAAACAAATAAAAGAATTGTTTACCGAAGACGGGGATGACATTATTGAAGATGTTGTGCCTGACGATACTCCTGTAGCAAAAAAACACATAAGATGTAACTTCCCTCCGTTTTTCCACTATAAGATTACTGAAGATGGAGAGCCGTATCTAGTAGGCAAAAGTCATTGGATTGGAGATCTTGACACCGGAGAGTTTTCAAAAGATCATGGCACCATGACAAACAAACTAGCTCACATGTTTATTAAGTTATGCGAACGCTACGCCACTCGTAGTAACTGGCGGGGATACACATACAATGATGAGATGCGTAGTACTGCGCTCGTGCAGTTAAGCCAAATTGGATTACAGTTTGATGAGTCAAAGAGTCAAAATCCATTTGCTTACTATACTGCCGCGATCACAAATAGTTTTACTAGAGTGTTAAATATGGAAAAGCGCAATCAAAATTTGCGTGACGACATCTTAGAGATGAATAACTTAACTCCTAGTCATACTAGACAGAACGCAGAGAAATAGCCAAAGTCCTTGGCACGTACAACTTTATGTGTTATAATTACTAGATGACTAACCTATTTAAAAAAGCCGCCGTATGCACGGATATCCACTTTGGATTAAAAAGCAACAGTACTCAACACAACGAGGACTGTTTGAACTTTATCAAATGGTTTACTGCTAAAGCCAAAGAAGAGGGTTGTGAAACTTGTATTTTTACAGGTGACTGGCATAACAATCGTGCCAGTATCAATATTGTTACGTTGAACTACAGTCTTAAGGCACTCGAGCATCTAAACAACAACTTCGATCATGTGTTCTTTATTCCAGGCAATCACGACTTGTACTACAGAGACAAACGTGATGTGCAGAGTGTAGAGTGGGCTAGACACTTGTCTAATGTGCATATAATGAACGATTGGCAACAAGAAGGCGATGTTATCTTTGCCCCATGGATGGTAGGCGAAGATTATAAGCGTGTGCCCAAGTATTCAGGCAAGTACATGTTCGGACACTTTGAGTTGCCCAACTTCTTTATGAATGCTATGGTGCAGATGCCAGATCATGGTGAAATCAAAGCAGAAGCATTTGGTGGTATTGAAACTGTGTTCACAGGACACTTCCACAAGCGCCAAGTGCAACGCAACATACACTACATCGGCAACTGCTTTCCACACAACTATGCTGATGCCGCAGATGATCAACGTGGCATGATGGTGTTAGAGTGGGGAGAAGACCCCGAATACTTCAGTTGGCCAGATCAGCCACGCTATCGTGTGTATCAATTGAGTGATTTATTACAGAACACAGAAGCAAGGCTACAGCCTGGCATGCATGTGCGTGTTGATTTGGATGTAGAGATCAGTTATGAAGAAGCGACGTTTATCAAAGAAGAGTTTGTAGGCAAATACGGCCTGCGTGAGATTACACTTATACCACAAAAGCATGTATCGGATGATATAAGTTTCGACACTCAAGGCAATATCAAATTTGAAAGTGTAGACACTATCGTTACTGACCAACTAACAAATATCAACAGCGAGCAATATAGTCCAAACATGCTGTTAGATATCTATAGGAACCTATGAGTTGGCGTACTGTACAGCTAGGTGACAGCAACTGTGATCAAGATCAAATTATATTAGACTTATATAAAGACAATGCTGTTAATTACATAGGTAATGATCCTGAATTTGCTAATAAATTAACATTAGATATCAATAGCGAACATGCTGTAGCAGTGTTTAATCAGCCAGGCTTACTGTCAGATTTTATTAATTTTACACAGCAGTTAGCCAAGTACAAAACGTTTTATTTGGGCATAAATCGCTATTTTATATTGGGCAATGATACTACATTGACATACGACACTGTCAATAAAACAGATAGCGAAAATCTCTTTTTTACGGTACAGCAGGTGCTAAATTGCAATATAGTGCAGTCGGGAACGTATGACAATGATCAGGGACGTTACTTTAACTTTGTGCAACCTTTAACTTGGATATATGCGACAAACTAAAATCACAGCAGACAATCGTGAAGATTTTTATAGAACTGTGTATCCTGTTGTGGGTATGGATAAACACGAGCTGATAGATTTAAATCAGTTACCCGGCACAAAAGTATTGTTTGACAGTGCAGGGTGGCGTTACGAACAATTGTTTGCAGATCAAAAGATCGTTAAACTAGAACACTTAAACTCTTGTAGTTCTTACAAACTAGAGAGACAACAGTTTGATTACATTTATACAGATGCTAAAGTTCCTGCGTTAGAACTAGGAGAAAGCACTCTTGTGTATGATAACGGCACTTACTTGAAGTATAAAACTGCACAGGAAATAAAACAATCATTGGCATATTTGGCTGAACGGTTACAACCGACGATGATTGTGCTACGCATGGTTACTATGACACTAAATGACTTGCGTTTTGACAACAGAATACAAAGTTTTTTAAGCACCATCCCAGATGACTACTTTGTTACCAAGTTTGATTACACTGTAGGAAATCTTTACGTGGAAATGAAAATTAAAACAACATATGATTTCGATTGATTTCGTTCCTGGCTCACACGGGCACTTCTTAGAATATGTGTGCAACAAGTACATAATGGGGCAGACCGTGGACTTTGATCCGTTCAACAGTATAGGTGCTAGTCATGCTAAGTTCAGTAACGAAGCATATAACAAAAGCAAGTACTTTAGTGCATTACACTATTCTATAGAAAATATCAAACGATCTGACACTATACTGCGAATCACTATAGATCACGACGACTTGTTGATTCTTACAGCAGGAGCATTTTTACGTGCAGGAGATTCTAACATTAACTTAAACAGTTTAGAAAACAACACATACCATACACTGTTAGATAGCACATATTTTTCTTGGTTAGTAGAATCGTTAAACAATTCGTATCCTGAACTTGGGTTATCAGCAACAAATCCCAACTGCCCAAGACACATACTCAGGGAGTTTTTTAAATTTGGATTCATGCATCCAGAACAAAATGGATTAATTCTAGAATATAACAAACTATCTTACCCGTCTGACGTAAAATGTTTTGACTTTTCGTATAAAAGTTTTTATAATAAACAGTTGTTTTACAAAAGCCTTGAGAGGATTGCCAACTGGGTCGGTAAGAGTTGTAGTTTAGATATCAACGATACTATTTGGGATAAGTTTTACAGTAAACAGATTTTTAGAAATTACAAACGGCAGTGCGACGAAATAATTACTTACGTAAGAAACAAAGAAAGTCTAGCTATTCCTAATTTAGATTTATTACAAGAAAGTTATATCAATGGTGTACTGGAAAAACAGTATGACATTGAAATGCCTTTTTATCAAGAAAAGTATTTTACAAACACCGCTGAGATAATCAAACACTTATGTTTAAAGTAAAAACTCTTACAGTAAAAAACTTTATGAGCGTGGGTAACTCTACCCAAGCTGTGCAGTTTAACCGCAAGGACTTAACTCTTGTGTTAGGTCAAAATTTAGACTTAGGTGGGGACGATACTGGCGCACGTAATGGTACAGGCAAGACAACTATTATTAATGCTCTAAGTTATGCGCTGTACGGCGAAGCACTGACTAAGATACGCAAAGACAACTTGATCAACAAAACCAACGGCAAAAACATGTTGGTCACTATTGAGTTTGAAAATGCAGGTGTTGACTACAAAATTGAACGTGGGCGCAAGCCAAACACTGTGGCATTTTACGTTGGCGGGCAAGAACAAGACATTACAGACGAGTCACAAGGTGATTCAAGGGAAACACAAGCAGAAATAGAGCGCATGCTGAGTATGAGTCACGACATGTTTAAACATATTGTTGCTCTTAACACTTACACAGAGCCATTTTTAAGTTTACGTGCAAATGATCAGCGTACTATCATTGAGCAGTTGCTGGGTATCACTATGCTAAGTGAAAAGGCCGATACCCTCAAGGAACAAAACAAACAAACAAAAAACGATATTACAGAAGAAGAATATCGTATCAAGGCGGTGCAAGACGCTAACGAGCGTGTGCAAGAGCAGATCGAAGCTACACGTCGCAGGCAAACCTTGTGGCAAAACAAAAAACAAGAAGAAGTTGATAAGTTAGCCAAAGCCCTTGAAAACTTAGACAGTATAGATATTGAAGCAGAGCTATCTGCACACGATGCGCTAGACAAGCACAGTGCTGTGTCCAAAGACATAAGCGAAGCAAATCGTTGGCGTGCGTCAGGAGAGCAAGAGTGTACACGATTAGAGAAACATATCAAAAGTTTAAC
>Ga0209193_1000734_pt1 | contig 19336 bp, 20 predicted proteins | sample COGITO_mtgs_1003_FD_185515 | JGI IMG/M metagenome (GOLD analysis project Ga0209193, IMG submission 185515) | Pelagic marine microbial communities from North Sea - COGITO_mtgs_100330 (SPAdes) (version 2) | ecosystem: Environmental > Aquatic > Marine > Epipelagic ... | reverse complement strand
GGGTTTTTAATTGCCATAGGTACTCCGCAAGGACACAATGCCTTTTGGACTTTATACGATCACGCTAATCATCAAGACGATTGGTACGCAGAAACATTTAGAGCTTCCGAGACAAACATTATTTCCGAGTTAGAATTGAACGAGGCAAAAGCCTTAATGCCACCTGAAATATACGAGGCAGAATTTGAATGTAGCTTCGACTCCTCCGCCATAGGCTCGATCTATGCAAGAGGATTAAATAAAGCGGATGATGATAAAAGAATTACAAAAGTACCTTACGATGAAAGTATGAAGGTTAATACCTTTTGGGATTTAGGAATGGCAGATAAAACCGCTATATGGTTTGTCCAACAAAAGGGTAGTGCTTTTCATATTATTGACTACTTGGAAGAGAGTGGCGAGAGTTTAGAATACTACGCCTCTGCTTTGCAAGATAAAGGCTATGTGTATGACACGCATTATCTACCGCATGATGCTAATGTCCGAGAAATTGGAACAGGGGTATCAAGGTTAGAGACTGCACAAAGTTTAGGACTACGAACAGCTATTGTTCCCAAGTTAAGTATAGAAGACGGAATTAATGCAGTACGCATGATTCTTGCTCGTTGTTGGTTTGACCATGAAAAATGTAAAGACGGATTAGACGCACTTCGTCAGTACAGATGGGCTACCACCGATAAAGGAGAAACAAAAAACAAACCCGTACATGATTGGACATCGCATAGTGCAGATGCCTTTCGGTACTTTGCAGTAGGAAAAAATCAATCAAGTGAGTGGAGTACAGAAATCGAGTACCCACATTTAGGAATTATTTAATGGCAAAATTATCAAAAACAAAATTATTGACGTTAATCTCACAGGAAGTACAAAACTCTTTAGGGTTTTACTCAAGTGAATTAGCCGAACAACGCAAAGACGCAATCAAGTATTACTTAGGCGAGCCTATTGGTAATGAGACAGAAGGTCGATCTAGTGTTGTTAGTCAAGATTTATTAGAAGTTGTAGAGGCAATCCTCCCAAGCCTTATGCGAATGTTTACACAACAAGACAAAGTAGTAAACTTTGAAGCCACCCAACCGCAAGACGTTCCTTACGCAGAACAAATTTCTGATTACTGCAACCATATATTTACGAAAGATAATAATGGTTTTAACATTTTGCATAGTATGTTCAAAACAGCACTACTGCAAAAAAATGGTTTTTGTAAAGTCTATTGGAAAACGTCTAAAGAACAGAAAAAAGAAAGTTATAAAAACTTAACAGAAGCAGAATACCAAGCACTACAAATAGATAATGAAGTAGAAATTATTGGTGTTGATAGTCGAGAAGAGGATATGATGGGGATGCCTCAAACATTGTATGATGTTGATGTTAAAAGAGTACAAGATTATTCCCGAGTACAAATAGACCCTGTACCACCAGAAGAAGTATTAGTTAGTAAGAGAGCTACTTCATTACAAGATTGTGATTTTATTGCACAGCGAGTAATGAAAACAGTATCTGAACTAATCGACATGGGTTACGATAGAAAACAAGTAGAAAGTTTACCAACTACCGAAGAACAAATTTATAACACCGAAGCAATCGTCAGACGTAGCTACGATGATGAAACAACTGACATGGATGTTAGCATGGTTGACCCTGCTCTTCGTGTAGTGCAAATTACCGAGTGCTACATGAAAGTTGACATGGATGGCGATGGTATTGCCGAGCTTAGAAAAATTACTGTTGGTGGTAGTGGGTATAACAATTACGTTATTTTAGAAAACGAAGAAATACCACTTATTCCTTTTGCGATGGTATGTGCTATTCCAATGCCTTTCCGTTTCTTTGGTTTATCTTTTTATGATTTACTTGCTGACTTACAGTTAGTAAAAACAACTATCCTTAGAAATACATTAGACAATATGTATTTTCAAAACAACGCAAGAACGATTGTAGTTGATGGTCAAGCAAACTTAGATGATCTACTAACCAGTAGAGCAGGTGGTATTGTGAGAGTTAAATCTCCAAATGCAGTAACACCACTTCAAACACCTAACTTCTTAAATGATGGTTTAGCGATGTTAGGCAAAATAGAAGAATTAAAAGAACAACGATCTGGTGTACCAAAACAACATTTAGGATTAAACCCAGACACCATTAATAAATCACATACAACAGCAACATCAACTAATCAGATGATGCAAGCCTCTACGCAACGTATTGAGTTAATAGCGAGAAACTTTGCCGAAGGAGTAAAAGATATATTTAAAAATATTTTAGCGATTGTTTGCGAGTATCAAGATCAAGAACGTATCATTCGTCTTCGTGGTAACTTTGTACCAATGAATCCAAGAGAATGGACAACACGATACGATGCAACAGTACAAGTAGGATTAGGAACAGGTAATCAAGATCAACGCCTTCAAGTATTACAACAGGTACTTAACGTACAAGAAAAATTAATACAGGCAGGCGGAATGGGTACATTAGTGACTCCACAAAATGTCTACAATACATTACAGAAATTTTTAGAAAATGCAGGATATAAGGATGCGAGTCAGTTTTTCGTAAACCCTGCTACTGTACCCCCACAACCACCTAAACAAGAAAAACCCGACCCTGCAATTCAATTAGCGGCACAACAAATTGAAATGCAAAAACAAAAAGCAATGGCAGACATAGACATTAAAAATAAAAAATTACAATTAGATGAACAAAAACTAGCGGCTCAATTAATTAAAGATCAAAATATTGAGAACATCGAAAAAGAAAAACTAGCATCTAAAATAATTGAACAAGGATTAAATTAATGACACCTTTTATGCAAGGAACAGAGGCACAAAGTATTATTGATAATTACTTAACCAACCCTACGCCTAAACAAAACACAGGTGTATTTCGTAATCCTTTATTTGATTTACGAACAGAACAAGGTTTGCCTGCTGATGCGTTATATCCAAATCCACAAATAGATTTTTCCGCAGAAGATACACCAACTGACCCTTGCCCAGAAGGGTATATGTTAGTTGATGGTGTATGCCAACCCATAGAACAATTCGGTCAGTCATCATACCAAGAAAATGATGACAGAGAAGACCCAGAAGAACGACCATATATGTCTATTGAAGATATGAAAAATGCAAGTGATGAAGATTTTTTAAATTACATGACAAGTGGTTTTTTAAAAAATAGCCCTCTTGGTTATCTTCCAAGTAAAGGCACAGAAGTTACAATGAGTAATATGTTTATGCCTTCACAGTTTCAATTACTGTTTGGTAAACAAAATGAAATGCGTAAAAATTTTATTAAAGATGAATTAACAAGAAGAGGTTATTTTACAGGTAACTTTGATAAAAATAAAAATCCTCTTTTTGATATTGGCAGTAAAAATGTCAATACAAACACAGGTGGTATAGAAAGTTTACTTCCACAAAATGTTCAAGGACAACCTGTGACTGATGTATTCGGAGACACTTATCAGCAAGTAGCAAATGATGGACAAGGTAATACAGGTTATACTTTTACCTCTGGTACACCATTACCAACTGTTTCACAGCAAACGCAAACTGGCGTTGACTATGGAACAGGTAGAGGTGGTACATCGGCACAACAAAGGCAAATGGATATTCAAGATACAAGAAAACCGCCTAGTAGTGCGGCTGAATCTTTTAGAAGATACGGAAGATAATGGAAAAAGAAAAAGAAATACAAAAAGGAAATAGAGCCAAACAAATATTAGAAGATGAAATATTTGCAGAGGCAGTAAAAAAAGTTTCAGACGAGTTAGACCTAGAATGGATTAATTCGCCTGTAAGAGACACGGAAGGGCGAGAAAAAATTTACATGATGAAAAAAATGTTAAATGTCCTTTTGGTGCAACTACGATCTGTTATGGAAACAGGTAAACTAGCATCCAAACAGATCAATCAATAATCTAAATAAGGAGTTACAATGGCAGACACGCCTCAAGAGGAATCTGCTGTTTCAAAACCAACCTATACAACAGATGAAACAGCAAAGGCTTTCGCTACCCTTTTAAATAACGAGACTGCAAGGAACGAAGAGCCTACAACGGAAGTATCAGAAAGTAAGGAAAGTGATCTTGAACAAGACACCACCGAACTTACGTCAGACGATATAGACGTCAACGACATAGTAGATAACGAAGAAACTATTTCAAACAGCGAAGAGACACTTTACGAAATTACTGTCAACGGACAGAAACAACAAGTTACCCTCGATGAGCTTATGAAAGGTTACTCTAGGGAATCAGACTATACCAAAAAAACAATGGAGCTAGGAGACAAGCGAAGAGAAATAGAAACTTTGCAAGGTGACTTAGCGAAAGAGTTAGAAGCAGTCAAAAATTCTAAAAGTCAATATGCACAACAACTAGATGATCTAACACAACAGTTAGGCACTAAGGAACAAAATATAGACTGGGAAACTTTATATCAAGATGACCCTGCGGAGTATGTTCGCAAAAAAGCAGAGTCCGATAGACGTAAAGAAATGTTGCAACAAGCACAAGTTGAAAAGCAACGTCTTCAAGAAGAACAACGAGCAGAGCAAGAGAAAGTATATAGCGATTACATTGCAAAAGAACGTCAAATCTTAGAAGAAAAATTACCAATCTATAAGAATAAAGAAAAGAGAGAAGCATTTGTTAAAAACTTAACAAATTTTGCTAAAGAGAATGGTTATACTGACCAAGAAATTGCAATGATGGTAGATCATCGTGCAGTTATGTTGTTAGCTAACGCTTACAAATACGATCAGTTAAAGAAAACTAAACTCTCTGGTAAAAAAGTAAATACTCCTCCTAGAATTGTTCGACCTAATGCGTCTAATGTGACGGAAGCATCTAATGATAAACAACGTATTGATCGCAGAATGACTAAACTGAAAAAATCTGGATCACTTCGTGACGCACAATCGGTGTTGAAAGAAATGATGCAAAACGAATAGGAGTTAAAAATGGCTGTACCTACAAATACAGTAGAAACTTTTGATCGTGTTGGTATAAGAGAAGACTTAGCTGATGTTATTTACAATATAGCACCAACTGAAACACCTTTCATATCAAATGCGGCATCAGGTTCAGCGGCTCAAACTTTACATGAGTGGCAAACAGACGGATTAGCAAATGCGGCGGCAAATGCTCAAAAAGAAGGCGATGACTACGCACTAGGTAGCAGAGCGGCAACAGTAAGACTAAATAACTACACACAAATCTCAGCTAAAACTGTAGGTGTGTCTGGCTCTGACCAAGCGGTAACAAACGCAGGTCGAGGAGACGAACTTGCATATCAATTAGCAAAACTTGGTAAAGAGTTAAAAAGAGATATGGAGTTTGCAAACATCGGTGTAGAAAATGCAAAAGCGGCAGGTTCATCTGGTACTGCTAGAGAATCAGCATCAGTTGGTACTTGGTATGGTGGAAACATCGCAGGTACTGCTTCAAGTGCAGGAAACTTTTCTACTAATGGTTCTCCAAGTGCAAGCCCTGCAGGTACGGGTGCAACTGCAATCGCAGGTGGTACTAACAGAACTTTCACAGAAGCATTGTTAAAAGCAGGTTTAAAAAAATGTTACGAGCTAGGTGGAAACCCAGACGTAGTATTAATGTCTGCTTCACATAAACAATTAGCATCTGCATTTTCTGGTGTAGCAACACTTTACAAAAACGCTGATGACAAAACTGTTATTGGTGCAGTAGATGTGTATGTGTCTGACTTTGGCGAAGTAAGTTTCGTACCAGACAGACATCAACAAGCTAACAGAGTTGATATTTTGGAAATGGATAAGTGGGAAGTATCTTACCTAAGACCATTCCAAACAAAAGACTTAGCATCAAGCGGAGACAACGATAAGAAACTACTCTTAACAGAGTGGACTCTTACTGCAAGATCGCCAAATGCTAACTACGGAATATTTAACTTAACTGCATAATTGTAGTCATAGGATAAGGAGGGGGTTTACCCCTCCTATTTAATTTTAACATGAGGATATAACAATGCGTGGAATGAAAAAAAGAGCAAAAAAGAAAATGAAAAAATCTCCTGTATTTAACGAAGATACAAAGAAAAAAGTTAAAAAGAAAAAGAAAAAGTAATGAGTAAAAAAATCTGGCTTGATGAACATACAAGTAAGAATGTCATTAAAACTAAAATGCACATTGACGAAAGTGAAAACAAATATCACTTTGAAGATGTGCAAGACATTCAACCAATATTAGAACGTAACAAGTTTGAAGCAAAAAATGACTTGTATAAGGTTCGAGGTATGCAAGATGCAAAAATGTATAAAGTTGCATCTATTCCTTTGATTGTAATTCAACAGCTAGCACAAAAAGGCATCATGTCTAATGCAGGTCGCATTATAGACAAAGATCGTTTTAAAAAATGGTTAAACGACCCAGAGAACAGACACTTTAGAGTTTATCAAGGAAATGTATAATGGCAATAGACACTTACGCAAATTTAAAAACAACGATAGCAAATTATCTTAATCGTGATGATTTAACTGCGTACATTCCCGATTTTATTTCTTTAACAGAAAAAAGATTAAATAGAGAATTGCGTGTTAGAGAAATGGTTAATACTGATACCAGTACAACAACTGTTTCTGGTACACAGAATTATAATTTACCAACTGGTTTTATTGAAGCAATAAGTGTTATTTTTCAAAGTGACCCATTTACAACTTTATCTTATATTAGTAATCACGACTTTTATCGTAGTTATAATTCTAGTGTTACATCTGGTACACCAACGTTCTTTACGATTGTTGGCGATAAAATAAAATTAGGTGTAGCTCCCGATCAAGCAGTTACATTACAAATTGATTTTTATAAAAATGTTACCGCTTTAACAGATAGTAATACAACAAACGATATACTGACTAACTACCCAGAATTATATTTATATGGTTCTTTAGCAGAGTCATCGCCATTTCTAATGCAAGATGAAAGATTACAAACTTGGGCTAGTCTGTATAAAGAAGCAGTAAGCAAAGCAAACGAGTCATCATCTAAAGGGTCTTCGTCAACACCATTATTAATGTCTGCAAGATCGGTGGTCTAAATGATTAAGTTTGGCGATTTGCAAGCTGATCTACCTACGTTTCAAAACACAGGTGCGATTAAAGTAGATAATGTTATTCCTTTAAAAGATGGATACAAAAGTTTATCGGGTTTTCAAGCATTGAGTTCAACAGGATTATCTAATCCTGCTGTTGGTTTATTTACGTCTTTTTCAAGTGGTGGTTCAACAAACTATGCAGGCGATAGAACAAAATTATATCAAATGGATAGTAGTCTTGTCTTTCAAGATAAATCAAAGTCTGGTGGATATAACAATTCTACTACAGAAAACGAAAGAGACTTTTGGGCATTTACACAGTTTGGTAGTAACATTATTGCAACTAACCACGCAGACAATATACAAAAGTTTGAAGAAGGTGTTGATAGTGCATTTAGTGATCTTGTATCATTAAAAGCTAAATACATTGCTGTTATAAGAGATTTTGTTGTTGCAGGATATACAACAGAGTCATCAACAGCATATAACCAACGAGTAAAGTGGTCTGGGATTAATAATAGTTCACAATGGACACCAAGCCAATCAACACAGTCTGGTTTTCAAGACATTGTAGGTTCACATGGTAATTTACAAGCAGTTGTTGGTGGAGAAAGTTTTGGTATTATATTTTTCGAAAGAGCAATATACCGAATGGATTACGTTGGTACTCCGTTAGTATTTCAGTTTTCTAAAATAGCAGACAATGTAGGAGCATTTTCTCCTAAGAGTGTTGCCTCTTTTGGTAATATGATTTTCTTTCTATCGCAAGATGGATTTTATAAATTAACAGGTGGACAACAGTTAACACCAATAGGAAATGGTCGTATAGATAATTTCTTTTTTGATGATCTATCATCGAACTTAGATGGTATTTGTTCAGCAGTTGACCCTAACAATAGTGTTGTTGTTTGGTCATACAGAGGTAGTGGTTCAACTGGTACTTCGGACATTAATAACAAACTGTTAATTTATAATTATGCTGTTGATAAATGGAGTACGGGGTCTGGTATGGATTTACAATTTATATCGAGTGCCTCCCAAGAAGCATTTACAACATTAGAAAGTTTAGACGTATTAGGCGATTTAGATAATCTTCCTAAATCTTTAGACTCATACTTTTATAAAGAAGGTATTGTTGGTCTTGCAGGTTTTGATAGTAATAATAAGTTTGGAAAATTTATTGCGACATCATTAAATGCAACTGTTGATACCACCGAGTTTGAAGGAGCAGAGGGAAGACGATCTACGTTAATAAATTGCCGCCCGATTGTTGATGGTACAACTAATACATCAGTCACAGTAACACCTATATCAAGGTCTTCACAGTTAGACACGATAAGTACAGGTAGTTCCGTATCAACAAAAGATAGTGGCGATTGTCCATTACGTTCTACATCACGCTATCATCGTTTACGAGTGTCCGTTAGTGGAAACTTTAATACAATGAGTGGCGTTGATATTGAGGCAAGACCCGAAGGCAAAAGATAATGGCTGACAACCAATTTCCCGTTGTTCCTTTATCCATGCCCGATCATGGTCAGCATTTACGTCTTGTATCAACAAGTTTAAATAATACGATTGAGGGTAAACTAAACTCAACAGGTACAGTTACATTAAGTGCTAGTGCAACATCAACAACATTATCTGATGTTCGTATTGGTGGTAACTCTGTTATTTTATTTACTCCAACAACATCAAACGGAGCTACAGCTAATGCTAACCTTTTTGTGTCAGCAAAAGCAAGTGGTACAGCAACATTAACACACGCTAGTTCATCGAACGCAGATCAGACTTTTGATTATGTTGTTATTGGATGATTACGCAAGTACCTCGAGAAGATATTAACTATGTATGGCAACAAGTAGAGCCATTAATAATTAGAGCTTTAGATGATTCGTACACAGCACGGGATGTGTTGGATGGTATTATTAGAAACAAGTTTCAATTATTTATTAGTTGGGAAAATGACAAAGTGGAAAGTGCCGTTGTTACAGAGGTAGCAGACTATCCACGCAAACGTATCTTACGATATGTCCTCGCAGGAGGAGACAATTTGGATAATTGGCTTGAGCCAATCCAAAACAAAATAGAAGAATTTGCAATTAACAATTATTGCCAAGCTATTGAGGTAGCAGGTCGTAAAGGTTGGTTGCGTAAACTTAAAGGGTTTGAACAAAAAATATACATAATGAGTAAAGAACTATGAGTAAAGGTAGCAATCCAAGTAACGTAACAACAACAACAAGTGCAGAGCCAAGTGAATTTGTACGCCCATATTTATCACAGGCTTTCGATCAAGCACAAAATATGTTTGAGTCTAGTGTACCTAATTATTATCCTAATCAAACGTATGCTGATTTTTCTCCCGAGACAGAAACAGCATTACAATTAGCAACAGCTAGAGCTACGGGAGGTAATCCTCTTCTTGGTTCATCGCAAAATGAAATAAATAATATTTTACAAGGTAACTATCTATCGCCAACATCTAACCCATACTTACAGGGTTTATATAATCAAATGGCAGGCGATGTTACAGCAGGAGTTCAATCACAGTTTTCTAAAGCAGGAAGACTTGGTAGTGCGGCTAATCAAAGTGTTTTAGCAAATGAGTTAGGAGAGCTTGCAAACAAAGTGTACGCACCTAACTACCAAATGGAAAGACAAAACATGATGGCGGCTACACAGTTAGCTCCACAGCTTGCACAGGCTGACTATCAAGACATACAAGCATTAGCAGGTGTTGGACAACAACGAGAGGGTCAAGAAATGGCTCAAATCCAAGACTCAATTAATCGTTTTGATTTTGAACAACAAAAACCATATTACAAACTTCGTGAGTATCTTGGTTCTATTGGTTCTCCTTACGCACAAACAGTTTCACAAACGCAACCTGTCTTTAGAAATCAAGCGGCAGGATTATTAGGAGGAGCAATGCAAGGTTATCAACTTGGTCAAAACTTTGGAATGGGTGGTCTTGGTGCTATAGGTGGCGGACTGCTTGGAGGGTTCTTTTAATGGTACAATCAATTAAAGGTAATCCGTTTTTATCACAAAATAGACCTAATACTTATATTAATCCAAATCAACGAGTTCCAAACTTGTCATCAAATAGACAACCGCAAATTAATCAATTTAATGATAAACCTAGAAATAATACACCGCCAAATTATAGAAACAATTTATTAGAGTACATTCTATCGCCTAAAGGTCAAGGAATGGCTCAAGGTTTATTAGAGGCTAGTGGGTATTCAACTAAACCTGTTTCTTTTGGCGAAGCATTATCAAGAGGTATGGGTCGTTCAACAGAAGCACAACGATACGCAGATCAAAAAGCATTTAGAGATAAACAATACGAAGATACAAAAGCCTTTAGAGATCAACAAACTGCTTTTCAAAACCTTATGGCAGAAAAAACATTTGGTTTAGAAACAGATAAATTTGGTTTATCTGAACGTAAATTTTTATCTGATGAAGAATTAGAACTAAAAAAAATAGGATTAACGGAAGAGCAAATTAAAAATGCTAAACAAAACAACATAGATTTATTAGCTTTTAAAGATAAAAAATTAACATCTGATGAAAAATTAGCTTTGCAAGGATTAGGATTACAAGAAGAATCTATAAATAATTTGGAAAATTATCGAACTAAATCATTAGAGTTCCAAGATAAACAACTTACATCACAAGAAAATATTTCACTTAAAAAACTTGGTATTAGTGAACAGCAATTAAAACTTAATGAGACTAGCATTGATAATGCTTGGAAGTTAGGAATGGAAAATATTGGTTTAAGAGGACAAGAAATTAATAATATAGCTGAATTTAGAAGTAATACACTTGCTTTAGATAAAGATAAATTAGATTTTTCTAAAATGAAATTTGATAAAGATACTGAATTAACATTAAAAAAATTAGGTCTTACTGAAACGCAAATTAATAATGCTGAAAAATATAATTCTGAAAGAATAAGACTAGAAGAAAAAGGTTTAGATATTAAAAAAATTGTAGCAGATGCTAATATGATTAGAGCTAATTCTGTAGACAATAGAACAACTAAACAAAAAGAATTAGATGATTACGCTACATTATTTAATTTAGATAAAAATAGTGATGAGTTTAAAGAGGTTTACAAACAGGTTATGACAAAACCTGCTAATCAAATTACTATATCGAATAAAGCACAAACAGAAAAAGATAAATCAGAAGTAAAAAGAATTGAAAATGATTATACTAAATATGAAAACGCACCTGTAAATAAAGCTCGTATAGAACAAATAGAATCAAGTTTAAATAATTTTAGAACAGGATTTATGGCTAATACAAGAGCTTTAGTAGGTAGTGCGGCAGATTTAATAGGAATTGACTCGGCAACAAATAGCAATTTATTTAACCCATCAGCCGCAGATTCATTTAAAGCCGCATCTTCACAATTACAAAGACAACTAGCAAGCGGATTACAAAACTTGAATATTGAAGAAGTAAAAATGGTTGCTAGAGCTTATCCCAGATTAGTTAATACAGTAGAAGGTAATCAACTTTTAATAGATATTTATAAAGCTGAATATGATTTTCAAGAAAAAATGTTGCAAGCTAATGATCAATATTATTCTGATGATGTAGAAAATGATTTTAAAAATTATTCTAATACTAGAGTAAAATTATTAAAAGAATATCAAGAAAATGTAAGATCAATGGTTAATGAAACAGTAGATTCATTAAATCAATTTGACAATTTAGTTACCAATATGTCTAAAGAAAAACAAACAGGAACAGGTATAGATGTCAATGGAAACAAAGTTGATATTGTTGTTGAACCAACTGATCAGTTTCTTCGTTTACAAGAAGGTATGCCTGTTTTTATAAAACAATCTGGCACAACATATAAAATGTTAGGGGAATAATTATGGTAACTTTAGTACCTCCTGATTCAGATATTCAACAACCACAACAAGATAAATATAGTCCTAACTTTTCTTCTTTAGTTATGGGTACACCAAGCCTAATGACTAATGAAAGTGAAAAAATTAGACAAGATAAATTAAGAAACGAAGAAGCATTAAGATTTTTAGAAGGCGATTTTGTAGAAGGAGAAAATTTAACTGACGCATGGTTTAAGTTTGATTTAGCAGGTAGTAAAACATTAACAGCTAAACAGCAAAAATTTAAAAGAAAATATCCAAATGGTATTCTTACACAATTTACATTACCATCTACTAATGAAACAAAATTAATTTATAAAAAAAATCCTAATGATAAATTTAGATTTTTAGACATAGGTGTTAATTATCCAGAAATAACAAGAGGATTAATTTCTGGAGAAACTATTGGTGGTATTCTTGGTTCACGATTTGGAATTAGTGGAACAGGTGGACTTACTGCTGTCGGTTCTTTAGCAGAAACAGGTGTAGAAAAAATAAGAGGATATGATGTTCCTCCTTTAGCAGATGAATTAAAAGAAGCAGGAGTTGAAGGAGTTATTGCAGGAGGTTTTGATGCGGCAACTAGAGGAGCAATTAAATTTTTTAAAGCATTAAATAATAAAGGTGTAGCGTCAGCTATTGACACATCAAAATTTGCAGACGATATTTCAAAATTTGCTGAAAAAGAAATGTTAGAACCTTTAGCAATAGGACAGGTAGCAAAAAGACCTGTTGTGGGTTCTATATATTCTCAAGTTGGAGGTACTTCTCCAATACCAAAAGACAAAACTATTGGTCAAGTACAATCATTAAAAAAGAATTTTGGAAATATATCAAGTAAATATAATGCTGATGATTTTACAAAAGAAGAATTAAAAACTGTTTTAAAATTACAACAAGATGATTTTTTAAAACAAGTTACTTCAAAATTTAAAACAGGAACATTATCAGAATCATTTGAAAATAGTAATTCAGCATTAAATCGTGGATTACAAAATTGGAAAGAAACAACTCGTAATTTAAGAAACGAAAAATATACAACTGCTATAAACAGTAGTGATGACTTCTCCTTTGATTTGTCTGATTTGCAAAAAACAGCAAATGAAATGCAAAGAGCTATTATTATGAAACAAAAAACACAGTTTCAAAATAAAGTTGTTGGCACAGGTTTAACAGATGAAGGTGTAGAAACAGCTATTACAAAATCACAAAAGTTACCAGATAAATACACAGACGTACAAAACATACCGCAAGAAATACAAAAAGAAATTGATTTAATATTAAGTTTAGACCCGTCAGTTGCTAAGATACAATATAAAGGGCAAACATTTCAACCTTTTGAACAAATGAAAGCATTGCGTACTCGTTTGTTTAATTTGCAACAATCAGATAATAAAAATATAGCAAGGCTATCAAGTGATCTTTATAACTCTTTAAAAGGTGTAATGGATAATCCATTAACAGGAAGTGAAGACGCTTTACAATTATACAAAGAAGCATCACAATATAATTTATATCGAGAAAATGTTTTAAAAGTACCTTTTATAACAAAAGCATTAAAAAATAATAACCCAGAAGATATTGTTAGATTACATTTTAAAAACACACAACCATCCGAAGTAAAATTAATTAAAGAATTAGTAAGTACAAATCAATTTGATACTTTAAAAAATGCTTACGTTTATCAAATGTTAAATGATACAAATTCATTAAACAATTTTGTTAAAAATATACAATTAAACAAAAACACAACTAAACTAATGTTTAATGATGAACAAATTTCAGCATTAGAAAATTTTCAAGAAGCAATGACAAAATTAAACAAATCACAACTTGCAAAATCAATAGAGCAAGATGTTTCTAATTTTGACAGAATGTTATTGTTATCTGATGAGGGATATGAAGTTTTACAAAATACAATGAAATTACAAGGTGGAAAAAACTCTAAGTTTGCTCAATCTGTAAGAGCAGGATTATTTAAAAAAATATTAGATGATGCAACTATACAAGACCCTCAAGGAGGAACAGAGTATTTAGATACTAAAAAAATATATGCAGGTTTAGACAAAATATACAAAAATAAAAATTTAATGGAATTAGTATTTGAAAAGTCAGATGTAAAAAAATTAGAAAATTTTGGTTTATATACAATTTTAGTTAACAAAGGACAAGATGTAGGTGGTCAAATACAAGTAGGAGAATTAGCAAGTAGTTTAGCCAGTCCTTTAAAACCAATAAAGGCTACAAGTGCATACATTAAATTAAAACAAAATGATTTTGTGGCTAAAATTTTATCACAGAATTACAAACCATCTTCACAAAATGCTTACAAAAAAAGTAATTTTTTAAATGCAAACAGACTGAAAGAATTGTCTATTATGGTTAATAGCACAGCACAACAATTAAATGATGAGAAAAAAACAAAAGTATTAATGAATCCAAATTTATTAAATATCGGAGCAATCAATGACAATAAGTAACTTTAGTACAACAGCAAGCAATAATACCAGTATTAATGGTGTTTCTATTGCAGAGGGTATGTCTCCTAGTGACGTTAATAACGCACTTAGAGAATATTCCAAAGATTTAAGGACTGTTTGGAATGACAAAGAATGGTTTTTACTTGGTAGTGGAAATCAAACAGTAACGTACACCAGAGCTTCGGCTACAAGTGTTACGATCAATGCTGATGTGTCTTCTACTTATCATGTTGGTCGTAGAGTTAAAGTTACAGGTACAGCGACAGGCACTTTGTATGGTAAGATTGCTACGTCTTCTTATTCTTCTCCGAATACAACAGTTACTTTTACTTTTGATAGTGGGTCTATAAACTCTGGCGATACAACTGTATCAGTTTATGTTGGTAGTGTATTTAATAACCCTAGTGTTCCTGTAATAGATACAGACGCTATGACAGAGGATAGTGCAATACTTCCTCCTTCACAGCAATCTGTTAAAGCATTTGTCGAGTCTGGTACTGTTACCATGACAAACAAAACATTAACTAGCCCAACATTAACATCCCCTGTTCTTAACACATCATTATCTGGTACAGCATTTAAAGATGAAGATAATATGTCATCTGATAGTGCTACCGCAGTTGCTTCCCAACAAAGTATTAAGGCTTATGTTGACAGTCAAGTTACTGCACAGGATTTAGACATTACAACTGACTCTGGGTCTATTGCGATTGATCTTGATAGTGAGACACTAACAGTTACAGGTGGAACGGGTATTGATTCATCCGCAACAGGAAATACCTTAACTCTAGCTATTGATAGCACAGTAGTCACAGAAAGCTCTACTGACACATTAACAAACAAAACTATTTCTGGTAGCTCTAACACACTATCTAACATTGCTAATTCAAGTCTAACTAATTCATCTATAACTGTTACTGATGGCTCTAACTCTACTGCTACTGCTCTTGGTGGTACAATCACTTATGCGGCAGGCGAAGGTTTAGATGTAGCAGAGTCTAGTGGAACAATTACTTACTCTGGCGAAGATGCAACCACTTCAAATAAAGGTGTAGCATCTTTTGATACAAATAACTTTAGTGTTTCATCTGGAGCAGTTTCTATTAAAACAGCAGGTGTTGGTAATACAGCAGTTGCAACAGGAATTGATGCTACTAAAATTGCAGATGGTTCAGTAACAAATTCTGAATTTCAATATATTGGTGGTTTAACAAGTGATGCACAAACGCAATTAACTGGTAAACTAACTGCAAGTAATAATCTTAGTGATGTTTCTTCTGCATCTACTTCAAGAACAAATTTAGGTTTAGGAACTGTTGCTACACAAGACTCTAACAGTATTGCTATCACAGGTGGCTCTGTTACTGGAATGTCTGCACCTTCATCTGGCAGTGATGTTGCTACAAAAACATATGTAGATGATTTAGTTGCAGGATTAAAAACAAGAATAATTACAAGAGTTGCAACAACAGGTAATGTTGATTTAACAGCCGATTTACAAAATGGCGATACAATAGACGGAATTACATTAGCAACTGGAAATAAGGTGCTTGTAAAATCGCAAACAGATGCAACAGAGAATGGTATTTATGATGTAGTAGCTTCTGGAACAGCAACCAGAAATTCAGACTACGATACTGTTAGTGAACTTGCAGGACAATTAGTAATCGTTCAAGAGGGTACAGCTAACGCAGACGAAATTTATCTTTGCACAACTGATAATTCTGGAACAATAGGTTCGGTTAATATTACTTTTACAATCGTTCAACCTTCAAACGTAGGCACAGTCACAAGTGTTGCTGTGGCAGACGCAGGATCAAGTGAATTTACAGTCACAGGAAGTCCAATTACATCATCTGGCACAATCAACTTGGCAGTTAATTCTATTAACGCAACTAAAATTGGTAGTGGGAATGTTGATAATACAGAACTAGGTTACTTAAACGGAGTGACCTCAAATATACAAACGCAACTAGACAATTCAGCATCATTGGGTGATGCCATTAGTTTTGCAGTTGCATTAGGTAGTTAAGGAGAAAATACATGGCTAATAATTTTTCTGATGCTAGTGTCACAATTTCAAATGCTTCTTTAACCGATATATTTACTGCATCTAATAAGTCTATGGTAATAGCAGGAGTTGTTTCTAATACAGGAACATCAGCCGTAAATATTTCAATTAAGAAGTATGACAATTCAGCAACAGCAACTTTTACAATAATCAAAGATGCACCTCTACCTGTTGGAAGTAGTTTAGAAGTTCCTAAGATCGTTCTAAATACCTCTGATAAGGTACAGGCACAATCAGACAACGCAAGTGGTAATATTGATGTTGTATTACAACTTTTAACAGATGTAGCATAATATGGGATATATTGGATCAAAACCTGCAACTAACTTTGAAACAGTTAGAAAACAGGTATCTACAACGAATAGTGGAACAACTATTACATTAGATTTTGCTGTTTCTAGCGTTCAAGATATATTGGTAACTGTAAATGCAGTTGTTCAAAGTTATGATAATTATAGTGTAAGTGGCACAACACTTACTCTTGGTGGTACTCTTAATAATGATAGAGTAGAGATCCTATATGTAGGCAGAACATTTCAAACTGTTACTCCAGCAATCGGAACAGTTACAAATGATATGCTTTCAGGAAGTATAGCAAACTCTAAACTTTCTAATAGTTCAATCACTCTGAACGGCTCGGCAGTTTCTTTAGGTGGCTCGGCTACTGTAGGTGGAGATAATACTCCTGCATTTTGGGTTGTTAAAAATGCTAATCAATCTATTGCAGGTGATACTACTGTTAAATTAACTTTTGAAACAGAAACTCTTGATAGTGCAAGTAATTTTGCATCAAGTAGATTTACCCCTCAAACTTCTGGTTATTATTGGATTTACGCACAAGCAAGATTTAATTCAAATAGTGACGCAGACCAATGGAAAATAGAAATTCATAAAAACGGAGCTATGGTAAACACAGGTAGTACAGTTACAAGAACACAACAAACAGCACAAGTTGGCTCTTTAGTTCAATTTAATGGCTCTTCTGATTATATTGAATTTTTTGTTTATCACAATCTATCTGGCGAAACTAAAATTGTGGAAAATCAAAGTCAATATACCTATGCACAAGGTTACAAACTAATAGGAGTATAGATGAGTTTATCAAATAAAATAAAAGCATACTTAGATAGAACACCAGACTTTTTAGAAGAAATAAAACTTCAAGATGATGGCGATGGTGTGGTTTATATTAAAGAATGGAACGCAACAGATAAATCTAAACCTACAGACGCACAACTTAACGCATTATCTTCCCAAGCAGAAACTTTAGAAAACAATGCAATCGCTGTAGCTAACAGACAAAAAGAATATGGAAGTATAGCTTCGCAAATAGAATTTATTACAGAAAAAGGATTAGAAGCATGGAAAACAAATGTGCAATCAATCAAAACAAAATATCCAAAGGAGAGTGAATAATGCCTTTTACTTTATTAAAACCGACAGGTATTGATTTAAGTCAAACCTTTGCTTTTACTGGTACTGTTACAGGTGCTAGTAAGATTTTGCAAGTTGTTAGCACAGTTACTACAAACCAATTTTCAACATCAAGTAATACATTGACTGATTGTACCCCAATGACTGTAAATATTACTCCATCTTCAACAAGTTCAAAAGTTTTGGTTTTAGTTAATATGACTGTTGGTGGTAGTGCTGACAATAGAACAGGTATTGCATTACAGCGAGGCTCAACAGATATATTTCAAGGAGTAGATGATTCTAATCGTCAAGGAGTTTCATCTGGTACTCAAGCCGCAGAAGATAATAGTGTATATAATGTTGCTTTTCAGTATCTTGATAGTCCATCAAGTACTTCTGCATTAACATATCATATTCAAGTATCTGCACAAACAAATGGGTCAGAAACAATGTATCTAAATAGAAATGGTACAAATGCTGATAACCAATTTTCTAAAAATTCTGCTTCATCAATTACAGTAATGGAAATAGGAGAATAAAAATGGATAGAGATTTAGCAATTAGAAATACACACCCAACTATTGTAACTATCAATGTATCTGATGGAGGTACTGAAGCGTGGGATAAAAATGGAAATTTAGTTGTATTAAACGAGAGTTTAATCACAGAAGAAATGACTAAAATTCAGTCAGAATATAATTCACAAGAATATTCAAGAAAAAGAAAAGCAGAATATCCAACTATAGAAGATTGTATTCATGCAATTCTTGATGATGATTTAGAAAATCTACAAGCATTAAGACAAGCAGTTAAGGAGAAATATCCAAAATGAGTTACATAGGCAGAGGAATAGACCAAATAGATAATATATCAACTTTAGATAATTTATCTTTTAATGGAAGTTCGGCAACATTTAATCTAACACAAAACTCGGTAGCTTTTGTACCAGTAAGTGCAGACGCATTACAAATTCAAATTGATGGTGTAATCCAATCTAATAACTATACTGTTAGTGGCTCTACTGTTACTTTTGATTTTACTCCTAGTGGTAGTTCAGTATGTAATGGTATTAGACATTTTGGAGTTGGATTATTAACGCAGCCAAGCACAGGCTCAGTAGGAATAAATGAGTTAAGTGCAAGTGGAACGAAAGACGCTACAACTTTCCTTAGAGGTGATAATACTTTTGCTACTGTTTCTGGCACAACAATAAATAACAATGCAGATAACAGAGTTATTACAGGTAGTGGCACAGCAAATACTTTAAATGGCGAAGCTAACTTAACTTATGATGGCTCAACTTTAACTGTTAAGCCTGGCTCAAATGTTCATCAATTAAAATTAGAACAAAACAACGCAACTGATTATTGGAGTTTACACGCA
>Ga0209193_1000732_pt1 | contig 19358 bp, 15 predicted proteins | sample COGITO_mtgs_1003_FD_185515 | JGI IMG/M metagenome (GOLD analysis project Ga0209193, IMG submission 185515) | Pelagic marine microbial communities from North Sea - COGITO_mtgs_100330 (SPAdes) (version 2) | ecosystem: Environmental > Aquatic > Marine > Epipelagic ... | reverse complement strand
AATACAAATCACTTATGATACCCAACTGGAAAACCGTAAAAGAATACTCAGATATTACTTATAAAAAGTCTAATAACGTGGCCCGTATTGCATTTAATAGGCCAGAGGTTAGAAATGCTTTTAGGCCAAAAACAACTTCTGAATTACTTGATGCGCTTCATGATGCACAGGAAGATACAAGTATTGGTGTAGTTTTATTATCTGGGGAGGGACCCTCCAGTAAAGATGGGGTTTGGAGCTTTTGTAGTGGTGGAGACCAAAAGGCTAGGGGTGAAAAGGGCTATGTTGGAGATGATGGCTACCATAGATTAAATATTTTAGATGCTCAGCGTATGATACGTTTCATGCCTAAAGCTGTTATTTGTGTTGTACCAGGTTGGGCCGTTGGCGGAGGGCACTCCCTGCACGTTGTGTGTGACATGACCTTGGCAAGTAAAGAGCATGCTATTTTTAAACAAACAGATGCGGATGTAACAAGTTTTGATGGGGGCTATGGTAGCGCTTATCTAGCCAAAATGGTGGGTCAAAAAAGAGCAAGAGAAATTTTCTTTTTAGGAAGAGACTATAGTGCACAAGAGGCCTTTGAAATGGGCATGGTTAACGCTGTTGTACCGCATGATGTATTAGAACAAACAGCCTTTGATTGGGCTCAAGAAGTTTTAGGTAAATCTCCAACGTCTATTAAAATGTTGAAATTTGCGATGAATTTAACAGATGATGGTATGGTGGGTCAACAAGTATTTGCAGGAGAGGCAACGCGTCTGGCTTACATGACAGATGAGGCTAAAGAAGGAAGGGATGCCTTTTTAGAAAAACGAGCACCGAATTTTGAGAAAAAATGGCTGCCTTAATTTTTTGTTACTAAGTTGAGAAACAAAAAATAAATAATTTTTATAACATACTGTTTAATGGAGTTTATAAGAAAACGTATTTATTGATTTTGTTTCATTGTTTAATCGTAGCAATAGTTTTAAATTTATATATTATTTGACTTATGATTATTTTACTATTTATTATCGTGCTATGGTACGGCGGGCTTTTTTTTCAAACGTTTTTTCTTCACAGATATGCTGCCCATCAAACCTATACCATGTCTAAAACCATGGAGCGCATCACTTTTATTTTAACATGGATTTTTCAAGGTTCAAATTATTTGAGTGCCTATGGATATGGGGTAATGCACAGGATGCACCACGCATACGCAGACACAGAAAAAGATCCTCACTCTCCTAAATATGATTTAAACATAATTTCTATGATGTGGAAAACTAAAAACATCTACTATCAAATTAATAAGCAGCAAATAGAGGTAGCCCCAAAGTTTACTAAAAACGTTCCGCAGTGGAAACGTTTTGATGATTTTGCAAGTTCTTGGTTTTCACGTTTTGCTTGGAGTTTTGCTTATTTCTCTTTCTTTTTGATGTACACTACTTCTCTTTGGCAATGGTTGCTATTTCCGGTTGTTTTGCTAATGGCACCTATTCATGGAGTTATTATAAACTGGTATGGTCACATTTTTGGTTATGTAAATTTCAAATCCAAGGACACCTCCAAAAACCTATTTAAATTTGATTTTTTAATGATGGGAGAGGGGTATCATAATAATCATCACAAACATAGTAGTAGTCCTAATTTTGGCGGAGTACGCTGGCATGAGATTGATGTAACCTATAAGGTTATGCAGTTTTTAAACTTTTTAGGGATCATACATTTAAAACCTAGCCCTTTGGTTATTAAAAGAGAAGTATACTAATATCGGCTAATTTTTTAAAACTCTTTTGGCAACAATTCGTGTTATTTAGGTATGGTAAAGAAAAAAGTAGTTCCTTCTCCTTTTTTAGATTCTACCCATATCTTACCTCCACCAGATGTGATAGTTTTTTTAATTATGAATAGTCCAATACCACTGGAGTCTGTCCGGTTGTTTAGCTTCTTAAAGGCCTCAAAAACGAAATCAAAATGCTCTTTGCTAATCCCTATTCCATTGTCTTGTACAGAAAACCTATAAAAGCTACCTTGTTCTGTCCAGTTTATATTAACGAAACTTTTTTTGCTTTGATCTCTGTATTTATAGGCATTTTCAATAAGGTTCTGAAATATCTGTCTTGCCTTTACTTCTGTTAAATTAATAACAGGAAGTGGTTTAACTATATTAAAATTAAAATCCCCCTCTTGATTTTTAGTTAAAAAACTAATAATAGAATCAACAACGGGTTGTAGGGCTAGCATTTCTGCGTTCTCTTTTTTTGAAGTCCTAATCTCTGTATACTGTAATGTGCTAGAAATTAGCTTATCCATATCTTTTATGGCCTCTTCAACGGTATCTATATATCCTTGACTCTCTTTGTCTAGAGTCTCTGTATTGTCCTCTAAAAGCCAATTAATACAAGTTGAGATTGTTCTTAGAGGAGTTTTCAAATCATGAGATACTATATGGGCATAGTGAGAAAGCTCTTCATTTCTTATAGTTAAGTCATTAATCAATGAATCTGCCTTTATGTTTAACATTTTTAATTCTGTAATATCTAAGTGTATCCCTATAGATCCAATGATTTCCCCATTAATGTTGGTATTGGGTCCACCACTAATAAGCCAGTATTTTTTTTCACCATTTTTTGTTGTTATTTCCATTTCATACAAGTCCTTAAGTCCTTTTTTTCTAGACTTAACTTTTTGTTTCATGTACTCTTTTTTTTCTCCAACCAACAATATGTCTCTGCCTTTAAAACCAACAAGTTGCTCGGCACTATATCCACACATTTTTACAAATGCATTGTTAACATTTAATATGGTTTCATTATTATCAACCTCCATAAGGCCTAAATTCATGTTTTCAATAATGCTTTTGTACTTTTTGCTTTGAAATTGTAAGGATTTGTCATAGTTTATAATTAAAGTAACATCTTTATATGTCCAAAGATGTGCAGTAGGTTTGCCATCTTCAAAAATTGGATTATAGTCACGAGATAAAATTCTACCATCTTTTAACTCTAACATTTCATCTATAATAATTGTTCCATTTTCAACAGTTTCTATAATTCTATCAGAAAATTTTTCATGATCTACAAACATCATTTTTAGCATATTACGTGCAGACTCGCAATCTGATCCGATAATTTTAGATTTCTTACTAATAGGGATATTAAACAGATCTAAAAATGCATGACTTACCTGTTCTATATAACCGTCTATTGATTCTATAACCTTCGCATCTGAAGAGCTTTCAAAAACAAGTTGTAACCTATTTCGAGTTACAGCTAACTCTATTTCTTTGTTAGATTTTTCAACTTCTATAATGTTCTTTTTTAAAGAAATACTTATCATAGAAGATATTTTTGATAAAAAATCTAATTGTTCTTGTTTGTAAAAATTTTTATCTGGATGCTCTGAATCAATAATAGCAATTAATTCGCCATCCAATAAAATGGGTGCAGTTATTTCAGAGAGTCTACCCTGATCATCAACTATGTAATCTAAATTTTTTCTGGTGTCATTAATAATAATTCCTTTTTTACTTTGCGCTACTTTTCCCACGACTCCCTCACCAATTTCTATTTCTAAAGCATTTTTAATATTATTCTCACTATCTAACTTTTGTTTTGTTGCTGCTATTTGGAGTAATTTATTTTCAATTACAGCATAGAAAACACAGTCATCAGAGCCCAAATAATCAGAGATAATTTCTACGATATATTTACCATTTCTAAATAAATTTGGATCATTTACTAGTTGTTTTAATATTAAACTCTCTGTTAGTATTAATTTTTGATTCTCTAAAACCTCTATTTCTAATAGGTGTTCTTTTGTTATGTCTCTAATAATTGTTTGATAGGCATAGGCCTTATTCTCAGAGTTTCTAAGAACACTTGCTTTAATGTTTACAAATTTTCTTTCTCTATTTCTATTAATAAAATCATATGAAAATTCTTTCGTTTTATTCTCAGAAGAATATGAGTTTAACTTAAAAAGCTTTTTTAATTTTTTTAGATTGCTACCTTTAAAATCATTTATACTCTTTGGCGCTTTTTCTTTATTTGCACCAATTAGTTTTAGCGCTTCTTTATTTATTTTCAATATGTTCATATCAAAATCAAACACAATCAATGCGTCAACTAAATTATCGATAAGGTTTTTTTGAAATTTTTCTTTTTGTATAATGTCTTGAGTGAGACTTTGGTTGCTATCATATAGTTCTCTTAGTCTATTTTCAATAATACCCTCAGCAATTTCTTTTGCTTTTCGCTCTCTTTGAAGCGCTCTTGTTAGAATTTCAATTTTTTTACTTAACACTATACAGGTCGTTTATAATAATACAAAATTAATAAGTGGGCCAGAATTAGCAAAACAAAGATGTAGATAGCTCTTTAACACTAACTTTTAGACTAACTCAATACCTCTATACTGAATTTAATACTTCCATCGTTATTGTAATTTTCTTCCATGCTAATTTCCCCTTTAACCCTAAAGAAATCTAGGGTTTCCCTCATAAGACCTATAGCAAAATAGGTAAGACCTCTTGAGGAAGTATAGATTAAAGTTAAGCTGCTTTCTGTTTTTTCTGCTACAGAAAATGTAGGTAATTCTGCGTCTTCATATAGCTTTTTAACCTCTATATGAATATGGCTTTCAATACCAGCTAATAAATCTAGAGGGTTATTATACTTCTCAATTATATAAGAATGTTTCCCTATAAGGTACGGAAATACAAACCTCCCAAAGGCCTCCAGTAACACTTGAGGTGCAATACCTGTTTTGGTTGAAACATAAGTTAAAAGAGTAACGAGTTCATCAAACTCATAACTATTAAAGGCTGAATAAACACCATCTGAGGCTAAGTCACACTCACCTAGCATTTGATCTACCATATCCAGACCATTCGATTTTTCTACAAAATCTAGAAAATTTGTAAAAATAAAACCTTTCATAATTTGTTTCTATAAGAGTTTTTCCAATAATCTGCTATTGTAATTAGGTTGTTTTTATAAATCGAAAAATCGATATGTTTTACATAATACCCACTAATACCTACTGTAATACATTTTTTATAATCTTCAACACTAGAGCTAGTGGTATGCACAACAACAGGGATTTGTTTTAATTTTTCATCTTTTTTTATAATTTCAAGAAATTCTATGCCATTGAGTATTGGCATGTTTAAATCAAGCATTATAAAACAAGGAAGTTCTTGAGGGTTCTCTATTTTGGTTAAAAACTCTATTGCCTCTAATCCATTTTCTACACTAGTAATGGTCGCATCAGGAATATGTTTATTATAAATTTTTTTGATTCCCATGACAACAATTTTGTTGTCCTCAACAATAAGTATATTTAATTTTTCCATCATAAATATTGTTTTTTTTTACTCTAAAACACCATTTTTATTCTTTGATAAACCTCAAAGTAGACTCAATATTTGTAGCTGTATTCTTTACCACAATAAAATATATTCCAACAGTATATTGTGAAACAGAGATTACTTCTTTATTTGACTGTAGGGTACCCTCTTGTAATAATTGTCCAAATGTATTGTAAATACGATATAAGGAACTATCATTTGTATTTGCTATACTTAGTGTAATCTCACTTTTTGCGGGATTTGGATATAAAGAAATAGTACTTATAATAACATCATTAGTAGACAGTTCTTCACCAATACTTATTTCTGTTATCTCACTACTACTAAATTCTCCACCACCACCTATTACATCTCCACTGTCTGTAGTTAAACTATAAAATCCTTCTCCGAATTCACAGCAAATACCGTCTCCGTAGGAATCAAATATTTCAAACTCATAACAGTTGTCTGGTGCAACCTCAAAGGTTTCTATAAATGTTGTGTTGTCATCTGATTGGTTATAATTACCAGTATCTATAACAGCACCTCCAATTTCTCTAAACTCCCAAGAAGTTTCCTCTGCCCAATTATCAGTCAATAATTCTAAAGTAACTTGCTGTGTTACATATTCATTACCGCCAATGTCAAAAGATGTTGCTGCGTCATTGTTTTGAGTATTTTGGTCAATAACACCATTAACAGATATAAGTGATGCGTTGAAAGTATATGAACCCTCTGTCAAATCAATCGGGTCTAGTATAAAGGTTTGCGTTTGGTTTTGAGTTAAGGTGCCATTAAAGTTAATTGTCTGGAGATCACCATCATTAATTTGCCATGTCATTTGGGCAACTGTAATATTATTTAATCCAAAATTAGTAAGACTAACAGATGGCATTATTATTGTATCACCACAGTTAGTTTCTGGTACATTTACAGAAATAGCAGCATCTAGATCTAATACAACTACATTATTGTCAATATAATTTTGAAAGAAGAGCCAAGCCTGTTCTCCAGCCTCGATATCCATGTTACCGCCGCTACCTGGCCAATCATGACCACCTCCGACAACTTTATAATACCAAACTTCATTTTGATTAATACCATAGATATATTTTTCACTCACTATAAAGCTACCATCAGAGGTGTCTGTATTTGGCACAGTCCCTTCTACTAGTGTCGTACAGTTGTTTTTTTCTACAAAATAATCAATGGTATCTGCAATACTAGGGTAGGAGCCCCATCCATCGTTATTGTCTGGATCACCTGCAAGTGGAGTTACCCCATCTTGTGATCCATGAATTTCAAAAACGGGTATTGCGGGAGCAGCATCACAATCATCTAGAATATCTTGCAAAATCATTCCAGCCACTGGCGCTACAGCTTTAAATGTATCATACCCTTGGCAAGCAAGCATGTAACACATCTCCCCGCCGTTAGACATACCTGTTGCAAAGGTGTAATCTGGGTTTAACCCATTGCTTTGTTGCAGGTATTGTGCCAATTGAGTTAAAAATCCAACGTCGTCGACTGTTTCATTTGGGTGGAAGGCATATCCTACATTCCAAAATCTATTTCCTCCAGCGTCTACAGTACCCCTTGGGTAACAAACTGCAAAACCGTATTGGTCTGCAAAATCATTCATCTCAGAATAGTTTCGAATACTATTTGCATCACCGGTATAGCCATGCATTACAAAGACTAGTGGCATTTGCTCATTTAAGTTTTCGGGCTCGTAATAAATATACTGTCTTGTAAGACCATCGTGCTCAAAACTTGTATACTGGGCAATTATTTCTTGGGTAAATAATGTTATAAGAGCTATAAAAATGAATTTTTGTTGCATTTAGTTTTTATTTGATTTTTCACAATTTACTAAATAAATTCATCAAAATTTATTGAGCACACATAAAATACTTCATTATTGATTAGCTAACAGTAATAAGTGAAATTTACCAGATTTAAAGTAACTCTGGTTACATAAGCATTTATAAAATAACATTTTGCTATTCTATCAAAGAATTTTATATGCAGCACTTTTAATTTACATTATCGGGAAGGGGTTTGTTATCATACTTGTTGTGTATGGCTATTATTGCCAGTCCAAAAAGTACAGCTACAATAATTAAAATTGTACTTATTAAACCACTGACACCAAAAGACATCCTAATTAGTATGGTGGATATAACAAAACCAGAATTTCTAATAATTTTATGAAATTGATCTGTGTAAAAGAATGAGATCAATAATAAAACGACATCCACTAAAATGAGTACCGTAAAAAATTGATCAAAAAATAAATTATTTATACTTTCAAAGGAGGGTATGCTATTGGTGGTTATTACACTTGCAGTAGACCAATCAATTAATGTGTAAAGTGCCATCACAAAAAATAAAGGCACCAGTATCACTGCAATTATTTTTTTCCTTCTAACAAATCTTTGAATAATATTATTTGTTTCAATATGTTTTACAACCTTTTGTTTTCCTTGTTTTTGAAATAAAAATATTAAGTAAAAGAGCACCAATGATGCTAATATATCATAGGTAAACTGCAAATCCCCCTTTATCTCAAACCAATCTGCAGAAAGCTCCAGGTTAGATAGATCTTTAAATAATTTACGGATAATAATAAGTGTAATTATCTCGTACTGTTTAGTAATATAGGTTGTAAAAGATTTTGGTAGGTAATAAATTAATAGATAAACCTCATAGATCAAAATAAAAGAGAACGGCGTATAAACAGCCGATATTGGGTTTGAAAGAAGTTCTGAATTTAATGGTTGAGCTAAGAAATCAAATTTTATTAAATAGATCACTGCTAAGTGTATAAAAAAACTAACTAGAGCAAGCCTCAGTATAATTTTTTCTGTCATTGATCTGGTTTTCTCTGAAAGAAACATATCAAAAACATAGGCCATCGTGTTTGTAATCTTATTCATAAAAAGCAGTTTTAATATGACTTATAAAATAAGTAACATTTATTTACTCCTAAAGTAGCAAATAAAAACCTAATCAAAAACATTAGGAGCACCAATATAACAATCTGCAAAAGGGATTGTTACTTACTTACAGTACTATAGTGATATTTTTTAGCGGTTATACTTTCATTAATGGCATCCCATAAATCTATTCTTTTTTCTAGAGATTGCTTAGCAATAAGGAGTGTTTCATGCCATTTCTGAGTATCGTCTTGGCATAATTCTGATATCATCTTGAGTGAGAGTGGACCATGCTCATCACCGTCTAATTCTATGTGTCGCTCCAAATAATATTTTAATTTGCTGTAGGTTTTGTTTTCTGAATCAGCACTTTTTAAAATTTCAATAAACATATCTGGAATCACATCTTCTCTGCCAAAAGTAAATGCAGAGGCAGCCATGTGTGTTTTTTTAGTTTCAATAACTGAAAATGTAAACCTAACAAAATCTATGACTCTTTGGTCTAACTTAATCTCTTTGAATGAATCTTCCAGGGTGTTTCCATCTGTGACAAGATTAATAAAGGTGTCTATTTTATCAGTATTTGCACCAGTTTGTAGCATTGCTTCTAGATACATTTCAAAATGGCTATTAGCAACTCCCATCTCGTTTAGATCACTTTCTTCTCCATGTACTATCTCATTGATAAACCTAGATAAGGTTGGGTTTGTTGGTGGTGTCCAAGGGGTTTTTACAGTTGTGATTTGTATTTGAAGATTTTTTAAAAGTGACATAAAATCCCAAACTGCGAACACATGATTTTCCATAAACAACTTGATATCCTCTATGGTTTTTAAATTATCATAAAGTCTATGTGTTTTAAGTTGTTCTCTTAATCCAGAAATTTCTTGTTCTATATGTTGTATTCTATTCATTTGTAAAATTTAATCGTGTTTAAAAAACCCATACACTACAAAGATAAAAAAGATACATATGCAATACATATTCTTAACATTTGTTTGTGTGTTTTTTACAATATAATTAAGCATTAATGACCTTAGAGAAGTTTTCTATAGATATTGTGTTTGGTTTGTTTTCTCAAAATACTTTTTCATGATAAGCAGCGAAATAAGCCTCTCGTTTTTTGTGTCTTTAAACTGCTGTACATATGCATTGGCATTTTCAATGATTTGTAGTGCTTTGTCTTGATTTTTGATATAGTAGTTTAGCCGCTTTTCAAGGTCTGAGTAATCATCTTTAATTATAATGTAATGAACATCTGCCTCAAGTAATCCTTCCATAAACCATGTTTCAAATTTTGGCTTAGGCATTACTGCAATTGACCGTGAGGACATCACCCATTTTAAATTACTTGCCACATCATTTCCCTCAAGGCATAAAATAAATTTATAGTCGATTTGCTGGTCTATGGTGAGCCTAGGTACTTTCCAAAGAGGATTTAAATCATTTGTGTTTACCCTTCCAATATTACACATTGGGTGCTTAAAATATTTTTCCATGAATTTAATTCTATGTGCTTGTGTTTTATGAACCTTACCCCGGCTAACTAGCATGTTCTTTTTCTCTAGAAAGGTTTTTGGGTCCTTTTTTATAAACATAAAGTGCCTCAATTTATTCCATTTAAGTAGTACCGAATTTGCATTGTTATGAAGTATAGGCCTGCTTTTCACAAAAGTTGGTTGGCCAGGCACTTCTACAACATCACCAAAGAGAAATAAACCTTTTAGTTTTTGATTAAAATACCTGCTGTATTGATACAGATCAAAGAAATATACTTTTGATCCCGGGACTGTTTTGATATCAGATAATTGCAAAGGGCTTTTTAAGGTTATGGTTTTTGATAGCTTGTTGTAATAATCTACTCTTTTTTGGATACCACTATGTTGTTTTTTACTATGTATTTTTTGCGCTAGCTTTTTTTGATAAAATGAACTAGGTATGAATTGCCTAATGTAATTAATCAGATAATAGGCAGCCTTATTGTTTTTGTGTTTGTAGCTTACTCTTTTAAGTTCCATTACGCTATTTTTTTAACGGGCTAGTTTTTTAAAACAATCTTCGGGTTGTTGCTTTACAAAATCTGTTAATGACTTTAAAACCTTATAATGGTCAAAAAAATTAGGATCTGGCTTTATAAAATTAAAATGAGAATGTCTCCAAAAAGTCATAGCAGATCCTGCATATACAGTAAAGGCTTGTAGGACATTTATTTCTATATCTAGTAGTGTAAGCTCTCTTTGGTAGCCTTTTAAAAGAGCACTTACTTTTTCAAAATTAATGGTGTTGCCTTCTGCACAAATTCCAATAATGGTCATACCAATATCATACACCCTATAATATTTTACGGCCTCTTCAAAATCCATAATAACTACAGTATCCTGCAACTCATTTACAATAACATTGTTACTAAAAACATCTGCATGAATAAGCCCTTGTGGTAGTTTTGAGTCAATAAAGGGTTGTATGTACTCAAGATTTTGTGTGAGCCAAGTATCAAACAATGAATTTGCTGCATATTTTTTTATGTTGCTAAATTCCTGTTTTCCAAAATTAGCATGATTTTGTAAATACTTTGGCGCTTCTACTTTATGAAGTTTTCCAAGCTGAGATCCTATTAATGTTATTAAGTGCTTTGGCAAGTGTTCTATTATCGTTCCTTCAACAAAACTTTTTACCATCACAGGTTTTCCTTGCCAAAGGGTAAGTAATTTATTGTCTAGGGTTCTTATAAGGGTAGAGGTTTCAAAATTGTTATGAGCAAGATGCTCTAGTAATTGCGCAAGTTCTGTAGCATTTTTCTCTGTTTTTAATTCACAAATTGTAACTACAAGTTTTTTACGTTTTGTATGTACTTTATAGTTTGTATTCTCTGAACCCCCGCTTAAAATTTTTAAGGATTTTATTTGTTTAACGCCATAGGGTGTTAAAATAGTTTCAACTTCTTTTTTTGTTAATGTAGTGTATTGTGCCAATAGCCTTTATTTTAAAGTTTTCTCTAAATTAAGAAACTAGTTATTTTCTATTACTATTATTCTAGTACCTGGGTAAGCACATCACAATAGCGTTGGGCTATAAACATAGCTCCTTTTATGTTGTAATGTACATCATCGGCAAGCATAGCGTCAGTAAAGCCAGAGAACATATCAACGGCTATGACCTGTGAGGTAGTGGTAGCTTTATTGTTAGCGATAATTAATATCTCATCTTGTAATTGGTTGAAATAATTCAAAAGCTCCTCTGTCATGATATCGGTGCGCCCAGGAGCCATTTGTTCTATAATTAGTGTAACATTAGGATTAACATCTTGAAGTATATCTACAATCTCATTTATATTGCCTATTGCCTCATCATAGGGGAGATTTTGTAATGCATCATTCCCTCCAGGAGAACTAAATAGTACAACATCTGGTATACCTGCCAAATTAAGGTCACTTTCTAATTGGTCTAAAATATCTCCAGAGGTCCAACCGCCTCTTCCTTGATGATCTGGATCAAAATTAAAATTTTCAATAACAGGGTAGGAGCCAGGGTCATTCTGGGTGCCAATAAAGTCAATACTGTAGTTGTTTTCAATTAAATCTTTCCATGTTTCATACCTAAAACTCTCATATTGTGGCCTATTACCTTCAACTCTAGAGGCGCCAAGGGCCATTATTTTATTTATTGTGGTATTGGTGTTTGTGTTGGTTTGTTCTATGGGCTCATCACCACAAGAAATTAGCCCCATCATTACAATCCCTATAAGTGCCCATATTTTAATTATTCTCATAGTGTATTATTGTTTAGATATTTGGCAAGCAAGCCATGAAAATGATGTACTCCTTTTTCTCGTGTAGGAGAAAAACGGCCCGAGGTGTAAAATTTAGACTGCAGGCCTTTTTGGACCCCCTCTACAACAAACTCATCTTCACGCTCAACTTTATCCAAAAGCGCTCCAGCCCCTTGATTAATTTTACTTTCATCATACACATAGGTTATAAAAGATACTTTGGTTTTGTGCAAAGAGATAGGTTTTACAATATTTATAGAAAGCCCCCAAGGATAAAAGTTAAACATCATGTTAGGAAACACCCAATAGTAATAAGCGGCAACGTTTTTGCCATAATCTGGATGGCCTTCTGGCAAATCAAAAACCTCTTCACCTCCCTCATTATAGCCTATTTGTAAATTAAAGTGCTCATAAATTTCTGTTTTATAAGATCCGTAATCTAACGCTTTGTTTAAGTCCTCGTGTACAAAAGGGATATGGAATCCTTCTAGGTAATTGTCACAATACAGTGCCCAATGGCAATTAATGATATAATCTTTATTAGCACTTGTGTCAAGTTTAAACTCATGTAAAGGTAAAAAGCCAACACGCTTGTTCATTATATCTATAACCTTAGAAAAATCAAAGGCAGGGTCTAGACCAACAAATAAGTGACTACACCAGTTATGTAGCTTAAAGTGATGTAAACCATCACATGGTCTAGGAAAATCTTTTGCCTTTTCAAACTCAGGCATACTTTTAAATTTGCCATCAAGCTCAAAACGTCTTCCATGATACATACAGGTTAATTGCTTCATTTTTCCTGGATAATGCGCTACTATATTACCTCTGTGTGTACATACATTGCTGATACAAGAAATAGTATTCTCTTTATCTCTAACTAGCATCATAGGCTCTGCTATAAAATTGTCTAGAAGAGTAAAGGGATATACAGACTCCACCAGTGGTATGTTGGTGTTAGCATCACCAACCCATTGCCATGTTTTATCAAAAACACGCTCTTTAATGGCGTCAAATACTTCTTGACTTCTATAAAAAGTTGCAGGAAGTGTCTGGGCACTAGTAATATCTGGGTTGATATAGAATTTTTCCATAGTAGCGTATTAGATTTATTTTTTTATTTTAATATAGAAAGGTACACCAATTGCCAGTAATACAATACCCCAACTAATAGTTTCTATGCCACACCCTATAATTACCCATATGCAAAATAATAGTGTAGTGTAAGACAGTAGTTTTTTACTCAAGGAAATAGTATCTTCTTTCTTTCGCTCTAAAATAAGAAAACTAATGGTAGATAACAAGTAGGGGGTTAGCACAGATAGCGTTGAGAGCTTCATCATAAAAGTAAAAGCTTCAATGAGTCCTTTTGTATAATTGAGCCCCATTAAAATAGAGGCTAAAATGCTGGATAGTATGATCCCTGAAATTGGAGCACCATGGGTGTTTGTTTTTCCAAATATTTTTGGAAATAATGTGTCCTGAGCTGCTGCCATTGGTATTTGTCCTTGGATAAGTATCCACCCATTTAGTGCACCAAGGGTTGCTATAACGGCACCAGCTGCAACAATGTACTTTGCCCAATCTCCCCAAAACACACCAGCAGCATCTGCAAATGGCGCGTTTGATTGGGATAGCACATCTGGTGGTATGATACCCATAATAGCAATAGAGCTCATAATATACACTACAATTGTTATCAGCGTGCCTGCCATGGTAGCCTTTTTTATAATCGTATCTGCATTTACAATATGTTTGCTTGCTATAGTAGCACTTTCCATTCCTAAAAAGGCAAATAAGGTTAAGGTGGTGGTAATTGTAATGGCAGAAAAGCTAGAGCTACCACTTAAGTTAATTGGAAAAAAATGATCTGTATTTAGATAAAAAACACCAATTAATCCTACAAGGGTTATGGGTACAATCTTTAGTATGGTAGTTAATACTTGTACCAGCGCTATTGTTTTTAAGGCTTTAGAATTAATCCAAGTAAAAAACCAAATAACACCCAAACCTGTGGCAATAGCTGCAAATTTGTTTTCGCCAAGAACAGGAAAAAACACCTCTAAATAACCAACTAGAGCAACGGCAATAGCCGCATTGGTACACCAAATAGAAATCCAATATCCCCAAGCAACTAAAAATCCAGGAAGCTCTCCAAGACCAAGTCTAGTGTAGGCGTATGGACCACCAATGGTATTGGGTGCTATACGTCCCAGATTTCCAAACACTTTTGCAAGCAGTAACGCCCCAAGAGAAGAAAACAACCAACCCAACAGGCTAATAGAACCGTATGCTGCCAATGATGCAGGTAGCAGGAAAACTCCTGATCCTATCATATTACCAGCTACTAGGGAAGTGCTAGACCAAAATCCGATTTTTTTATCACTCATGTTAACTTAGGGTATATTTCTAGGAATTTCATGACATACGATCAAAAATTAATAGTGTAAAAGCCCTTTGCCAAGATAGTAGAAATAAGTTAACTTTAATTTACAATAACAAGAATGCTTTTAAATCACTATAGTTTGAAATTGTGGTTGCCACTTTTTTGTTTGCTATGACAGCTTGTATTTGTTTTGGTAAGTCCTGTTTTGTTTTAACAACCTGTTCAACAACATCTAGGAACTTGGTAGGATGTGCTGTTTCTAAAAACACACAATGCGCCTTTGTATTTTTTTCTAAATATGTCTTACAGCCTAAATAGCCAACCGCTCCATGAGGGTCTGCCACATAGCCGTGCTTGGTATAGATATCAAACATAGCCACTCTTGTTTGGGTATTGTTAAAACTAAAGGAAGATAAATTTTTTTGTAAACTGTCAAATTTATTTTTATAAATTTCTTGGATTCTAATAAAGTTGCTAGGATCTCCAACATCCATGGCATTGCTAATGGTTTGCACAGATTTCACAGGCGTGTACAGCTGTGTTTTTAGATATCTTGTCACCACATTATTATCGTTATTAGCCGCTATGAAATGCTTGATAGGAAGCCCTAATTGTTGTGCCATCATACCTGCACATACATTTCCGAAATTTCCACTTGGCACAGAAAAAACAATATCTTTATGTGTTTTATACAGTTTTTTATAGGCAAAGAAAAAGTAAAACATTTGAGGCAACCAACGCGCCACATTAATTGAGTTTGCAGAGGTTAATTGTATTTTATTGGTAATATCTTTATCTAAAAAAGCATTTTTAACCATGGCTTGACAATCATCAAAGGTGCCCTGCACTTCCAGGGCGCTTATGTTTTGCCCAAGGCTTGTTATTTGCTTTTCTTGGATATCACTTACTTTTTTGCTTGGATATAGTATCACTACATTAACATCTTTAACCCCTAAAAAACCATTGGCTACCGCTGCTCCTGTATCTCCAGAGGTCGCTACCAATACAGTCACTTGGTTTGTGCCCCTATTAAAATACCCTAAACAACGTGCCATAAAACGCGCTCCAACATCTTTAAATGCCATGGTTGGTCCATGGAAGAGCTCCAGGGTTGATATGTTTTTACTCAGCGATACAACAGGGAAATCAAAGCATAGGGTTTCTTCTATTATTTTTTTTAGAATACCCTCAGGTATTTCAGGTGTTACAAACTGTTTTATGGCCTCAAAAGCAATCTCAACATTAGATAAGGTATCTATGTTCTTAAAAAACGACTTTGATAAGGGTGTTATTTTTTTAGGGAAATATAGTCCTTTATCATCTGCCAATCCTTTAATAACAGCATCTTTAAAAGATACTTCTTTGGCTTTTCTATTTAAGCTATAATACTTCATTTTTTTATTAAATATCCTAGACCGTTTATCTACTCTAGACTATATTCAAAGCACGCAAACCACTATGGTTTTGCACAATGAAAAGGTAAATAACATTATGTAAATAATCACAACCTTTAGTAAATCACTAGCAGTTTAAATACTTTGAACAAAATCTAAAAATACTTTTTTATGAAGTGCTAGATTTATCTGTGGAGATACTGAAACGCGCGCTATATAATCTTTATCTCCTTCTTTGGTAGTGCCTTGGGTAGATGTGGCCGGAATGGTCCAGTAACAACCCTTTAATTGCCCATAACTCACACAGTATTTGCTTTGATCTGGTATTTGTGTAATCATGGCCTTAATGAGTTTATGGTTTAACGCTCTTTTATAGGTTTCCTTCTCTTGTGCTGTATTTCCTTTGCTAGGTAGGTCTAAAGAAAATACAGAGGGAGTAAAGCCTTGATTTGCTAATGCCTGAGACACAAAGTTGATTTTTGCCTGTGGTAACACCTTTTCAATAAAGTTTACAAATTCACGGGTGTTTTTATAGGCGTCTTTTATTCTTTGATTCATAGAAGGTAATTGCCTTGCTAATATTTCATACTGCAAGTTTGTAGCTTCGTTGTCACAAAGCTCAAGATGTAATGCAATTTTACTAGTAAACACATCCCCTTTTTTATTTGCAATACAATATCCTGCCGTACATAGTCCTCCACTTGGAAATTTAGATCCACTGGCGTATGCTATTGCCTTAACACCAGATAGGGTAGCACCATCACTTAAAAAGTGCAGGTTAGGGCAAAATGTTTGGTCTAATATAAATACAGGGTCTATTGCTTTTTCACCACTAGAGGTCTTTCTTGAAGCGCTTAACACTTTTTTAAGCGCTTCAAGATCTGGAACTTCAACCCTTGGGTTTGTGGGTATTTCTGCGATTATATATGCTATGGCATCTTGCTGCGCAATTTTTGCCAATACAGTATCAATACTTTGCACCATATCATTGTCTCCATCTACGGGTAAATCGACCACTTCAACACAATCTATAGCGGCTGCAACCCTTCTTGCCTGGTCGTTTGTGCCGCCATAACAGTTTGGAGGTACTACAAATTTTATGGCTTTGCCCATATGGTTTTGCATTGCATGTTCTACAAGGCCCATCATAATTGCATATTGGATAGACAATCCACTTGAACCTACAAGTGGTCTTGTGTTTGTGTCTGTAATAGTTTTTATACTAGAGAGAACAGCTGCTTTATTTGCCTCTAAGGTAGTTGTTGTTTTTTTTACAGAAATGTGTAAAAGTTTTTGCAATGCTACCAGACAGTTAGCAGGAGTCATGGCTATAGACTCTCTTCTTCGAACATGTTGTATGTGAGAAATATAAGACTTATTGTGATCTCCATTAACTAGCAAAACACTACCAAGGCTCTTATATATAGTTACATGAAAGTCAATATTTTTATGAAAATCTAATGTTGTCACATCCTTATTTTCTGAAATAAAAATGGTACTGCCATCAAAAGATTCAATAACCTCTGGTGTATTTAAACGTTTTAGACTAAAGGTATATCCATATACTTGTTTTAGTACCTCTAGGTGTTTTAAATTTGGTTGCTCATGGGTGTAAACAATTTGGGTGCTTTTTTTCTCTAGTGCATTTTGTCTTAAAATGGCTAATAGTGGCATTGTTTTAGAAGAAAAACCAATAACATTTTTTGAATCTAGGTTGTATGTTTTTGCTATACTCCATTCTAAAAAGCATGACAAAGGGTGTCCTAGCCTAATGTAATCATAGGCAGTTGGTAGCTTTTCAAGTGCTTTTAATGAGAAGTTATTTGCTTTGTATAGTGCTTCAAGTGTATTTGTAAATTCGGTTTTAGCCAACCCTTCATTATAAATATCAAGCCGGTGTGTAGTTGAATGTAACCATCCTGAGGGCATATTTTCTAGGACATTTTTAATGAAATATTTTAGATGTTTATGCTCCATGCTTTACTATATATAAAAGTGTAAATTTATAAAATAGACGCGTTTTTTTTCTTTTTTTGTGACAATAAATTTTAAAAGAGTATATTACAATTTAATAATCCAATTAAATAAATAAAACATGAAAAATTTAAAATTAATTTTATTAGCAATAGTAGTAAGTTTAGCAGGTGTCTCTTGTAGTAGTGATGATGATGATAATAATAATAATAATAATGGGTCATCTTCAAATTCAATGAATATAGAAGGAGTAGAGTCTGATATTTCAGAAGCAGTTTTAATTGAATACGGCGAAAACGAAGATGGTTCTTACGATTGGGATGTTGTCTTATTAGGAGAAGGTTTAATTGTAAACAATCAAGATCTTGATGGTTCTGGTGCTACATTATATCTTGATTTAAACACAAATAACGCTGATGGTCTTAGGGCTGGAACCTATACTTTCTCTCCAAATTATGAAAGAGAAGAATTTACTTGGGTAGCAATTGAAGGTTGTCAGAATTCTGATGGACTTGAATGCCAGTCTGGATTTAGCCAAGGTCAAGACGGTACAGTTGTTATTACTGGTTCAGGATCTAATACTACCATAGAAGTAACAGTAACAACAAATGGAGGTAATATAAGCGCTAATTACACAGGAGGTTTTATTTCTCTTTAATGTAAAGTACTAAAAAGCTAAATTTAAAAATAAAAGCCTCATTAAAATGAGGCTTTTATTTTGTCATGCTACTGTTAAAATTATTTATTCTAATTTTTCTCCGTGCTGGCTCAAATCAAGCCCTCTTTCTTCTTGATCTTCTCTTACACGCATTGTTAATACCCTGTCAACAATCATGTACAGTAGGTAACTTCCAAAAAAGCAATACACCGATACAAGTACCAATCCTAAAAGGTGGTACAAAAATGTATCTGTTTGACCGTATATAAGCCCCACCTGTTTTGCAAACACAGCTGTAAGTAACATACCAACAATGCCACCAACACCGTGGCTTGGAAAAACATCAAGGGTGTCATCAACGTTGCTTTTGTTTTTTAAGTGGATGGCATAGTTTGAAATAATAGCCGCTATAAATCCAATAAACATGGATTGGCCAATATTAACAAAACCTGCCGCTGGTGTAATAGCCACCAGACCTACTACAGCACCAATACAGGCGCCTACTGCAGACATTTTTCTTCCCAGCATTCTTTCATAGAAAATCCAAGTAATCATTGCAGTTGCAGAGGCTATATTAGTGTTTGCAAATGCAATTACTGCATCTGAGTTTGCTCCAAGGGCAGAACCAGCATTAAATCCAAACCATCCAAACCAAAGTAGTCCAGTTCCTAGAATTACATATGGAACATTTGCAGGACTTTCTATTATCTCCTTTCTTTTACCTAAAAATAAAGCACCAGCAAGGGCAGCAAATCCTGCAGACATATGTACCACGGTTCCTCCTGCAAAATCTAAAATACCCCAATTTCTAAAAAGACCATTTGGATGCCACGTCATGTGTGCAAGGGGGCTATATATAAGTAGGCTAAAAAGCACCATAAAAAAGATATAACTTCTAAAGCG
>Ga0209193_1000724_pt1 | contig 19653 bp, 21 predicted proteins | sample COGITO_mtgs_1003_FD_185515 | JGI IMG/M metagenome (GOLD analysis project Ga0209193, IMG submission 185515) | Pelagic marine microbial communities from North Sea - COGITO_mtgs_100330 (SPAdes) (version 2) | ecosystem: Environmental > Aquatic > Marine > Epipelagic ... | reverse complement strand
ATTGTTATAATCGCACGTGATTTAACTAGGCCAGAGCTTCAAAGAAGTCTTGAAATGTTGCGTGCTCATGAAAATGAATAATAACCTTGGCAGAACCAGCCTTAAACGCAAACGGCGAAATGAAAATCCTTTATTAGATTATGATCGACTTCCTAGAGATTTACGCGCATGGATCGCCAATGCTGAGTTACCATGGAGACCCAGATCTGTACTTAAGGCCTATGAGCGTGCATTTTCAAAAACCGGCGACCGTAATAAAGCAATGAACGAACTAAACAACATACAGCATCGTTTAGTTGCAAAAGATGCGATAGTGATTTGGGGTAAAAATCACCCCAAGGTTGAATAAAATAAATTATTTTAATTTTGATAAATAGCAATAGGAGTTCCAAGTGAGGTTAAATCTGGCTCTACACCAAGCCCTGGTGAATCATTGCAATAAATCCTACCATTTAAAGTTGGTGGGCTAATATTACCTGTAGAAGCAGTAACATATGCATGTAAATCACCAGTGTTGAATAAAAATTCTGAAGGGGTGGATGCAGAGAAATGTGATACAGCCGCAGATACAATTTCACCACCCATCATACATTCCGTCACAACTTTTATTCCCTTTTTGACAAAAAAATCACGGATTTCTAAAGCTTTTGACAAGCCACCAACACGTGACATCTTAATACAAACAACATCAGCAGAATGATCTCGCACTATTTTCTTGGCCATAGTTAAATCAGTTACAAGTTCATCTAGTTTTATAAGAAGACCAGTATTTTCTCGAACTTTAATGCAATCTTCATAAGATAGGCATGGTTGCTCAATCATGACATCAAGACCTTCAATTGCTTTTACAACCTCTAGTGCTTCCGATAAAGTCCACCGGCAATTTGCATCGGCATAAACAATTTCTCCAGGCTCTGCCAAATTGGCTGCAAACTTAATAAGCTCAATATCTTTATCTGGTTCGATGCCAACCCTGAGCTTAAGATATTTATAGCCAGAAGCTCTATATTGTTCCACCTCAGCCTTTATTTTGTCATGCTCTTGCTCCATGACACAGCGATAAAGTGGTGCACCGTCAGTTAGCATTCCACCCAGCAATTCAAATAAGGGAACCCCATTATCTTTAGCCTTGATATCCCAACATGCCATATCAATAGCACTTTTAGCAAAAGTATGGCCTTGAATTACCGCATCCATATTTTTCACAATGCCTTTAAGGTTATGCGGATCTTCTCCTAACAAACGTGATGCTAAACAATCATAAACTTCCTTCTCATTAAGATTATCTGAAACCCATGGGCATGACTCACCAACTCCACTCACACCTTGATCTGTATTTATAACTACAACACTTGAAGTAAATGTATCAAAAGGTTTAGTTCTATTCTCAGAGAGATCTCCAATAGCAAGACTTCCACTACAATAAGGGAGTACTTTTTGAAATAAACTGATCTTTGTGATTTTCACATTTAATCTCCAAATATATAATTTGAATGAAATATCTTACAATTCATACTTTCATACAAGACTAAGCTCGAACATCGTTATACTATTATACTTAATTGGTAAGTATTTACTTATACACAGAACTAGTTTTCATATTAAGACAGTAATATTGAGTTACAAATAGAGGCATATGTGAACAAACAAAATAAAATTATAACATGGGTTGTTTTTTATCTATGTGTAACAGTAGCAAGTAGTGCGGGTTTTGTATTTCCACTAGGAGATGATAACCTTTGGTATACTTCCTTAATAGAACCAAGCTTTACTCCACCTAGCTGGGTATTTGCTCCTGTTTGGACTACTCTGTATCTACTCATTGCAACAAGTGCATTTCGCATCATGACTAAATCTAGCTACAAAATGAACAACTTACTTCCCTTGGCAATAGCTCTATGGAGTTTACAACTTGCTCTTAATGTTATTTGGACACCAATTTTTAGTGGTGCACAAAACTTAGAGGTAGCCTTTTATTATATTATTATGTTGTGGGTAATTATTATTGCCTATATTTTTGTATGCTGGCATATTGATAGATTGGCAAGTTTAATGATGATGCCATACTTGGCTTGGGTCTCATTTGCGAGTGTTTTGAACTACTATTATTGGCAATTAAACTAAAAGAATTTTTGTATGGACATAAACTCAAAAATCAAAATTATATATAAATATTTAACTATAATTCTTATGTTTGGATTATCAAATTTTCTCACAACAGCTCATGCAGAAAATTATACCATAGAAAAAATCATCAATGGTATTGATGCAAATGTAATATTTATGAGGCACGCTTTAGCACCTGGAATTGGTGATCCAAACAACTTTAAAATTGGAGATTGTTCAACACAACGTAATCTAAATGAGACTGGTATCGCTCAAGCAGTTTTGATTGGCAAACAGCTCAAAGAAAATTCTATTCAATTTAACAAAATATATTCAAGCCAATGGTGTCGATGTTATCAAACTGCAACCTTACTTGATTTGGGTAAAGTGCATGAATTTGCAGGTTTAAATTCTATTTTCCAAAATTTTGTATCCAGAAAAGAAACACTTCAAATGTTAGAAAAAAAGTTATCTGAAATTTCATTGAATAACCTAGTAATTTTTGTAACACATCAAGTTAATATTCAAGCAATAACCAAAAAAAATGTAGCGTCAGGTGAAATGGTTGCTTTCAACACTTTAACTAAAAAATCACATAAAATTAATTTATTAATTCAATGACAGCTTCTATATATAAATGTTAAATTTGAAGGCGAGATTCACAAATAGGTGATTAGTAGTAGAGTATCAAATCGGGATGTGATATGCACAATCCGATTTATAGGATTACTTCTGGAAAGAACAAAGATGGCAGAACTTCAAATAAAGACAGGGCAGTTAAAAGCAATTCGGGTAGCACGAAAAATAGGACGCCCTAAGTTAGCTAAACAAGTAGGTATAACAGAACGACAATTAGCCAAAATTGAAAAATCAGAGACCGCCAAACTCTCTAGAAATGCAGTATCTCGCCTTTCCGCAGCATTACAAATATCCAGCATGACATTGACTGGCGAATTTCCTGTAGTAGAAAGTGATCTTAATCCAATTGAAAAGCCAAAGTGCACAACTGGCTGCTGTTCTTAAAATCAAATAATTTTAATATTTCATAATACAATTGCTACAAATCACATTAATCATCTGAACTTTTGCAACCAACACAAAATATTTTTTGATTTTTTACGTTCTGAATAAGGAGTTTGGGCAAACCGACGCTTTATCCCATCCGCTGATAATAAAAGTGTTTCACCAGATTTCTCTGATTTTATCTTATAATGAACTATCTGGCAGAACTGTATAGAAAATTGTTTGAAAAATTTCTCACCAGTTTTTTTATCAAAGATGTAGGTTAAATCATCAGATAGAATATTTTTTTTGGAATACATACAAGCTCCTAATCAAATTTTTGACAGGGCCTTTTTTTAATGTGGGCTAGTGACCGACCACATCATGTTCATATATAAAATTTATAACAATTCAAGTTTAAACTAATTATGGGTTTTATTAGTATTATTCCAATACGTTTCTCATTGAGTTGTTTTACTGCATTGATAACAAACTTCTCCTTTAATATTACCTTACGTAATTCTTCACATCATTCACAAAGTATGCAGAAATTAATACATAAGTTAAAATTTGTTTCAAGGAGAGCATAAGATGCCCGATACAATAATTAGTTTTACAACAATCGAATATCCTAACCAAGAAATTATGGATAAATCATATGAAATATTTGAAAAGGAAATGGCTTTACTTGCTGATAAGCTAAGACCACAAGGAATGATAAGATTTCATTCTAGCCGTCTATTTCTCCCTGAAGGAAAATTAATGATGGGTAACTGGCTTGAATATAAAGATATGGCTGCATATGAAAATTGTAACAAAATCTGGGAAAAAAATGGTGAAGAGTTTTTTGAAAAGTATGGTGAAATAATGGCAGAGGTAAAAATTACAGCTTATCGTGGCCAGGTGGCCCTCGATTGGTCTTAAAGAAACCACTCTATATCAACTGAAATAATTACTTAATTCAGCATATTTCTGGTGCCTGCACACAGACTTGAGGTCAAGCCCTTTTTAAGTGTTCACTTCGCTCAACCTCTTTCCGTGTTACACACGTCACGAACCCCGGTTATTATTTATTGGCCGTGCATACAAAGTAAATCACTGGATGATTTTACTGGTCATCATAAAGTTTAACACTACATTTTAATAACTAGGGATAAAGTGTTTAAATAAATTATCAAACATTTGTATTACACTCAGGAGTTCGGCGACATCTCACAACCTGCCTAAAGCCTGTGTATAATCTCTCACAGAGGACGAATTTTATAAATAAAACTAGGGAGGAAACTATGGCTTTTAAATTCAAAGCTAAATACGGAAATTATATTGGAGGCAAATTTGTCGATCCTGTAGATGGCAAATATTTCGATAATATAACACCTGTAAACGGAAAAGTATTATGTCAAATACCCCGTTCTAATGAAAAGGACATCAATCTGGCGCTGGATGCAGCACATGCTGCCAAAGATGCCTGGGGTGCTACAAGTGTTACTGAACGCAGCCAAATCTTGCACAATATCGCGCAGGTGATGGAAGATAACTTGGCCACATTGGCCGAAGCAGAAACATGGGACAATGGTAAACCAATCCGTGAAACTACAAATGCGGACCTACCATTGGCTGTAGATCACTTTCGTTATTTTGGAAGTGTCATTCGCGCCCAAGAAGGGTCATTAAGTGAACTTGATGGAGATACTGTCGCTTACCACTACCAAGAACCACTTGGCGTAGTTGGACAAATTATTCCATGGAATTTTCCAATTCTTATGGCGGTTTGGAAAATAGCACCTGCCTTGGCTGCAGGAAACTGTATTGTATTAAAGCCAGCAGAGCAAACGCCCGCATCCATATTGGTTCTACTTGAACTTATCAGTGATCTACTGCCTGCAGGCGTTTTAAACGTAGTCAACGGCTATGGTCTCGAGGCTGGTAAGCCACTTGCTTCAAGTACTCGTATTGCGAAGATTGCTTTCACTGGTGAGACAACAACTGGTCGTTTGATAATGCAATATGCTTCTGCAAATATCATTCCATGCACATTAGAATTAGGTGGTAAATCACCAAATATTTTCTTCAAAGATATCATGGATGAAGATGATGCATTCTTTGATAAAGCTATTGAAGGTCTAGTATTGTTTGCATTTAATCAAGGCGAAGTTTGTACTTGCCCAAGCCGTGCGTTGATCCATGAAGACATTTATGATGACTTCATGGCTCGATGTTTGGAGCGCATTAAAGCAATTGTTCAAAGTGATCCACTTGACTCAAATACAATGGTTGGTGCGCAAGCATCGCGTGAGCAATTCGAAAAAATTCTATCGTACATGGATATTGGGAAAAAAGAAGGCGCTGAATTGTTGATTGGTGGTGGTGCCGCAGAGACTACTGGAAATATGGAAGGTGGTTATTACATCCAACCAACTGTATTTAAAGGTACGAATGATATGCGGATTTTCCAAGAAGAAATTTTTGGCCCAGTTTTATCAGTAACAACCTTTAAAACAGATGAAGAAGCGTTGGAAATTGCCAATGATACACTTTATGGCCTAGGTGCTGGTGTATGGAGCCGCGATGCTAATAAATGTTACCGTTTTGGCCGTGCAATTGAAGCTGGTCGTGTTTGGACAAATTGTTATCACGCTTATCCAGCGCATGCAGCATTTGGTGGCTACAAAGCATCAGGTATTGGCCGTGAAAACCACCTAATGATGTTGGGACACTATCAGAAAACAAAAAATCTGTTAGTGAGCTACAGTCCAAATAAATTAGGTTTCTTTTAAGATTCACGATGGGCGCATGCAAGTGCGCCCTTTTTAACTGGAGTTAATATTTATGGAAAATCAAGTTGAAGCAACAGAAGAAGCCCTACAACTTTTAAAAGAAATCGTTGCAGAACATGGCCCAGTAATATTCCATCAATCAGGTGGATGTTGTGATGGTTCTGCACCGATGTGTTACGCAGAAGGTGATTTGATAATTGCAGATCATGATGTACTTATGGGTGATATAAATGGTTCACCATTTTATATTGGTGGAGCTCAATATGAAGCATGGAAACACACCCGATTAATTATTGATGCAATCGAAGGTGGCGGTGGTATGTTTTCACTTGATAATGGTCGTGGTAAACGATTTTTAACGCGCTCAGACATCTGCTTAACTGATTAAAATTACAGCCCTAATGAGTTCCTAAGGTCATACCCTTTTTAAGGGCTTGCTTCGCCGTAACTCTTTCCGTGTTACAAACTTCACGAACCGCGATCAGTACTAATTAGCAGATTAATGTTTAATAAAAGCATCTGGATAATTGGTAAAATAATCCTCTGATATTGGAGTCATCACACCACTTTATATAATTGCAACTGCGTCTCTTCTTATTTTCGTCAGTTCTTCATTTGCACCAAAAGCCTGAAGTACTTCCATACTAGGGAACAACATAATTGCATGAAGTTGAATTGGTGGTTAAAAAAGAAGGTAGGCTCATAGCGCAGTAGTTATCATACTTGTCATATCTATCATATTTTGTGCCTTAATATGACACATATGATAGTTATAATAAGGGTTGGGCATAAAACTTATTTAAAGATACGCACTGGACAAGTGACTTGAAATTTCGTTCGAATATTGCTAAAATTTAAATGTTAGAGAATGGAATCGGAAACACCAATGGCAAGACGAAAAAATGAGCTCCTAACTGAGGTAGAGCTCGAGTTTATGAAGGTCTTATGGAGTGGAAGAGTTGGCACTATCAGACAAATTTATGCTGAATTGGCAAAAGAAACCGCTCGTGCATACACTTCAGTTGCGACCACTTTGAAGGTATTGGAAGGCAAGGGTTATGTATCGTCTGTAAAAGATGATCGAACACTGAGCTATAAACCTACCCTTTCAAAAAATAGTTATGAACAAAAATCAATTCGAGAGATGTCCAAATCATTATTTGATGGAACCCCTTCAGCACTAGTTGCAAGACTGGTGGAAGACGAAGAACTCTCAGACGATATGATTGCGGAAATTCAAAACATTATTGACCAAAGGTTGGGCCGTGATGATTCTTGAAACGTTTTTAGATTTACTCGTTAATCTTAACTTGATCGTGTTTGCTTCAGCGGTTGCGTTTTTAATTGTTGAAGCATGTCTCACAATTTTGGGCTTCAGAAAGTCTTTTTCGACGAGGTTGTGGCTTCTTAAAACCTCACTTGGGTTTGCTGCTTTGCTATCTCTGTTATCCTATTTTGGATCCATGACACAGTTTCGAGCATCTCCACATATTTCTGACATCCTAATCTCACAGTATTTGAAGGGTAATATTTCAATATCCGCGGTTAATTTTGACAATCTGCTCTCTGCCCGCACTTTTGTCTTGCAAGCCGTTCATTCGGGCACGAATTATTGGGCAAATGCCGCAATATTTTTGATTATGTCAAGTATCTTAGGCCGTTGTACTTATATTTTTATTAATGTAATTCGCATTAACAAGATACTTCGCAATGGGCACTGCATAAGAAGATCCAAATTGGTGGATATCGTTATCTCTTCAGAGACAAATGTTCCTTTTACAACAAGAGGAGTACGTAAGTTTTATGCTGTTATTCCAGAAACGCTTATCGACGACTATAGAACTCTTTCGATCGCGCTTGGTCATGAATTCCAACACATTCGCCAAAAAGATGTGACAATAGAATTTTTGATTGCACTTTGTTCCCCTTTATTAATTCTTAACCCAGGCTTCTGGATAATCTCCCAGAAAATACGAAAATTAAGAGAGCATATCTGCGACGTTGAGTATTTATCGCGTTCACGAGTGACTGCTCGTGAATATGCTAAGGCACTGCTTAGCGTTGCAAAACAAGCTTCATTGTTGCGTCGAATGAGTCATATAGGTTCACTTTCTGTCCCTTTCGTTGGTCGTGGAAAATTCATGTTAAGTTCAACAAAAAGCCAACTTGCCAGTCGCGTACTGGCTTTGGCTGAAAGTGATAATCGAAAGCCTCATAAATTTTTTGCTTGTTCCCTATTAGCATTCGCCTCAGCATTGACGCTTCTTTGTGCGTCTGCTTTTCTTCCAAACCAAGGTTGGAGTCATGACCGTATTATGATTAGTTCAGTAGCGAATTTAGAGCGTTTAAGCTTTCGTAATCAAACTCAAAAGACTAGAATGGTTGCGCAGTAACTAGAGCGGCTCTTCAAACGTCTCTGTAAGCATATCTTGAACCCAAAAGTGCACTTGAGATTTTGATATATGCGGAAATCTGTTCATAATTTTGAATGGAAGATAGCGATAATTACCAAAGTTTTTTATTAGCCTACGTTTCTATTTGCATCTCATACTTTGCAATCTATGTGTTGAGAACCTGCTAACGTTCTGCACCATTTTCTATATATTCACGTCCACCTTTTAGAAAAAGTGGTGTCAGGATATTTATCTGATTACGACAATATCAAATATAAACGCATACTTTTTTCAATTCTTCTTTCCACATAGCTACGGTTAATGCCCAGATTTCTGTTAGCTCATGTTCCTTCAAAGCAGTTTGAGAAAAATTTGCTTGAACTCTTTTTGATCAATCTAGCAGGCCTGGCGTCGCAATCAATAATGATCGCACGACCAGAACTAATATTCTGGTCAAATATAAAGATATATTTTTAGACACAGTGCAATTTTTAAACTTTCTTAAAGCAGAATATGCCCCAAGCAATGGCCAACCCCAGTGGAATCCAAAGAGGTTCACCTATCAAACCGAGCCAGATAAGAAAGATGTATGCGCTTCCAAGTAAACTCAAGAACAATCTATCACCACGAGTAGTTGTTAGGCCCAGAACACCATGACGTGTACTCGTTCCTGGTTTGCGGATTTCAATGATTGTAATGATACCCATTGCAACAAACAGCCCAATAAAGAACAGTGCAGTAGGCCAAGTCCATGCCATCCAAGTTAACATTATACTCTCCCCATTGCGAAACCTTTCGCGATATAGTTTCGGACGAAGTAAATAACGATAGCGCCAGGAATGATTGTTAATGTTCCTGCGGCTGCCAGTAAGCCGAGTTCGTAACCTGCGCTAGATGCTGTCTTCGTCATTGTTGCTGCAATAGGTTTTGCTGCGACTGCAGTTAGCGTCTTAGCAAGTAATAGTTCCACCCACGAAAACATAAAACAGAAAAATGCAGCTACCCCTACACCAGCCTTAATTGTCGGTATGAATATAGTGAAAAAGAACTTAGGGAATGAATATCCATCTGCATAAGCAGTCTCATCTAATTCTTTTGGTACCCCACTCATAAACCCTTCGAGAATCCATACCGCCAACGGGATGTTAAACAGACAGTGTGCTAAAGCAACCGCAAGATGGGTATCGAAAATACCGACGGCTGAGTAAAGCTGGAAGAATGGCAATGCAAAAACAGCAGCTGGTGCCATTCGGTTGGTTAGGAGCCAAAAGAAGAGTGTCTTATCTCCTAAGAAACGGTAACGTGAAAAAGCATAGGCCGCTGGAAGTGCAACCGCGATCGAAATAACCATGTTAAGAGATACATAAATAATCGAATTTATGTATCCCCAGTACCACGTCGGATCTGTAAAGATCGTCTTGTAGGCATCAAGAGTAAATGTTTGGGGGAACAAAGAGAACCCAGATAAAATTTCATTCGTTGTCTTGAAACTCATTGCTACTAACCAATAGATTGGAAGCAATAAGAACAAAATATATAGAATTGGAACGATTGAACGTTTTTGCATAATGTTTCCCCTTAATTTAAATCGTCTTTGGTCATCAGCGTATAAAACAGCCAACTAACCAAAAGCGTGATTGCGAAATAGATGAGTGACATAGCGGCGGCTGGTCCAAGGTCGAATTGACCAAGAGCAATCTTCACCAGATCAATAGATAGAAGCGTCGTAGAGTTACCCGGGCCACCTCCTGTAAGAACAAAAGGCTCTGTATAGATGTTAAAGCTATCCATAAACCGCAATAGAATTGCGATTGTCAAAACGTTCTTCATTTTTGGGATTTGAATAAACCGGAACACAGACCAATTGGATGCACCATCAATTTTAGCCGCTTGATAGTAAGCGTCAGGAATAGACACCAAGCCAGCATAAGATAAAAGCACTACCAATGACGTCCAGTGCCAGACATCCATCGTGATGATCGTTACCCATGCAGCGAATGGATCTTGCGTCATATCATAGTTGATACCCAAGACATGGTTCACGAAATAACCAAGCAAACCAATGTCAGGCAAAGTAAAGATATTCCACATCGCGCCGACAACATTCCAAGGAATAAGCATCGGAAGCGCCATCAATATTAAACAAACAGGAACCCAGAATCCTTTGCGTGGCATCGACAAAGCAATTGCAATACCAAGCGGGATTTCAATAATCAAGATAAGGCCTGTGAACAGAAACTGGCGCCCAAGCGCTGCATGGAAACGTTCAGATCTTAAGATTTTCTCAAACCAACCAAGCCCTTCCCAGAAAAACAAATTATTCCCAAATGTTTCCTGCATCGAATAATTAACCACAGTCATGATTGGTAACAATGCGTTGAATGCCACAAGGAGCAGTACTGGAAGCACAAAGAACCAGGCTTTTTGGTTTTCGGTTTTCATTGTTTGATCTCCCTAGCCGCTGTCGCAAGCCAACCATCGATATACAGGCGAGTTTGGTCCTGCTTAAAGTTAAGATGAACTACATCGTCTATTGAAGGAGTTTCACCTTCAACAACAGCAGCGACCTTCAACTCTCCTACTGATGTCTCGACAACACTATGGCGTCCAATATCAGAAACTTTTTTTACAGTAGCTTCAATTCCAGTTTTGCCCAAAGTGACAAATTCAGGTCGGATACCTATTTCGAATTTCGTACCACTTTCTTTTGTTATCGGTCCCTCAAGATCAATTTTTTCTTGCCCAAGAAACGCAACACCATCAGAAACCGTACAATTTAAAATATTCATACCCGGCGATCCAATAAAGTGCCCAACAAACGTGTGTTTTGGGCGTTCAAAAAGTTCAACTGGCGTACCAATTTGAACCACTTGACCAAGCTCCATCACCACAACTTGATCAGCGAAGGTCAACGCTTCTGTTTGATCATGAGTAACGTAAATCATAGTGGCTTTGACACGTTGATGCAGTTCTTTCAACTTGCTGCGAAGTTTCCACTTCAAATGTGGGTCAATAACGGTGAGTGGTTCATCAAACATAACTACGTTAACATCGTCCCTAACGAGCCCGCGGCCCATTGAGATTTTTTGCTTATTGTCTGGGCTTAGACCAGCCGCACGAATATTCAGAAGATCTGTTACCTCAAGCATCTCAGCAATTTCGCAAACACGTTCGTCAATCTTCGCTTCGTCAACACCGCGATTTCGAAGCGGAAAGGCCAAATTGTTGTAAACAGTCATCGTGTCATATATCACTGGAAATTGAAAAACCTGTGCAATATTGCGTTGATTTGGCGTCAAGCTAGTAACTTCCTTGCCGTCAAACAGAATCTTACCTTCAGTTGGAACCAAGAGACCTGAAATGATATTCAACAAAGTTGACTTACCACATCCAGAAGGGCCTAGTAGCGCATATGCGCCACCATCTTCCCAATCAAGATCAATTTCTTGCAAAGCATAATCATCTGCAAGTTTCGGATTCGGATAATAGCTGTGCCGCAGCTTCGAGAGTGTAATTTTTACCATAATAAGCCCCTAAGCCACCAATCTACCATCAGGTGCAAAATAGAAGCACATCGACGGTCTCATATAGAATTTGTGGTTTTCACCGATTGTATACTGGTGAACTCCATGTGCCAAAGATACCCATCCCAATCCATTAAATGCGAAGTGAGCACTGCTTTCAGAACCGCTGAGCTCCGTCACGCCAACTCGACCGACAAGTGAAACGCGGGCTTCATCCGTTGAATATGGAAGAATATTATTAGGCCGAATAGCGACGGTGTAGTTGCCATCTTTTAAGGCGGCAGCAGCGTCGGTGACCTCCCAACTCACGTCGCCCATAGTCATCATATTTCCAGACTTTACAACTGGGGACTGATTGATTGGCGGGTCCGAAAAAACTTCCGCAGCGGCCAAACTTGCTGGGTTTCTATAGATATCCGCGGTTGTCCCAAATTGCGTTACGACACCATCTTGCATCAAAGCAGTTTCACCGCCCAAGAGAAGCGCCTCCTCTGGTTCTGAAGTAGCGTACACGACAACAGCACCACGGCCGGCGAATAGCTCAGGGAGCTGCTCGCGAAGTTCTTCGCGAAGTTTGTAATCAAGGTTTGCCAGAGGTTCATCAAGGAATACAGCTTTGCTTTCCTTTGCAATCGCTCTTGCCAATGCCGTTCGTTGCTGTTGACCGCCCGAGAGTTCATGTGGATGCCGATTAAGCATTGGGCGTAACTGTAAAATATCTGCAGCCTCTTCAACGCGACCTTGAATTTCCGACTTTGCCATCCCTGCCACACGAAGCGGCGAAGCGATGTTCTCAAATACAGTCATATGTGGATAGTTCACAAAAAATTGGTGAACTAGGCTGATTTGCCGTTTCTGGGTCGAGTACTTTGTAACATCGTATCCGTCCATCAAAAGTTGTCCTGATGCAATTGGATCTAGTCCAGCCATCATCTTGATCAGCGAAGTTTTACCAGAACCTGTTTCACCAAGCAAAACGTTGAAATGACCAGTCTCAAGGATCAATGAGGTAGGCTTGATGTGGATTTGTCCACCTACAAGTTTAGTAATTTTTTTTAATTCGAGTGCCATAGCACGCGTCCCCCCGGGATGTAGTATATTAAGAGTAGGTTATAACTCAGAAGGATGCTAGGGCCACGGGGGCCCCAGCTATAGCCAGAACAGGAAGAGGTTGTTCTAACAGGGAGTTATCTTAGTTTTTACTCCAACGCTCTACAAGTTTGTCGTAGTTAACGGTCACACCTTGAGGTTTCTCGTTATCAAGTGGTGGCTTAGCACCGCCATTTTCATACCAATATTCAGCAGAACGCTCTTCGTTCAGACGTGGACCACAGCCACCGTATACGCCAGCAGCTTCATCAACAGCTTGCATACGCGCCATTGTGATGTCCATTTCCTCAGCAAGGCGATCCATGGCTTCTTGAGGTGTGAATGAACCAGAGTTCACGTCACCAATTTGCTGCCACCAGATTTGAGCCAACTTCGGATAGTCTGGAACGTTAACACCAGTCGGAGACCAAGCCACACGATCAGGTGAGCGGTAGAATTCTACGAGGCCACCAAGGTTTGGTGCACGCTCAGAAAACGATTCATGCTCAACTGTAGAGTTACGAATGAAGGTCAGACCTACGTGGCTTTTCTTAACATCAACAGTTTTAGATGTGACGAACTGAGCATAAAGCCAAGCAGCTTGCGCACGATCTTCAGGTGTAGACTTCAGGAATGTCCAAGATCCAACATCTTGGTAGCCAACTTTTTGTCCTTCTTGCCAATATGGACCATGTGGAGATGGAGCCATACGCCATAGTGGCTTACCTTCTTCATCAACAGTATTATTTCCTTCAGACTGTGGCTTAACCATATCTGCAGTAAACGCTGTATACCAGAAGATTTGCTGAGCTACATTACCTTGGCTAAGCGCAGGCAATGACTGATAGAAGTCATACGATGCCGCACCTGGAGGCGCATATGCACGCAACCATTCATCCCACTTGCGGATTGCATAAACAGCAGCTGGACCGTTTGCTGCACCACCACGTGATACTGACGAGCCAACTGGATTACAGGTGCCAGCTTCCATTCGGATTCCCCACTCATCAATTGGGATACCATTTGGCTCACCAACTGAACCAGCGCCAGCCATTGAAAGCCATGCGTCAGTCATGCGCCAACCAAGGTCAGGCGCTCGCTTACCATAGTCCATGTGACCAAAAATTTCTGTTCCGTCGATTTCCTTGACGTCCTTGCTGAAGAATTCAGCGATGTCTTCGTAAGCAGACCAGTTCACTGGTACACCTAGATCATAGCCATACTTCGCTTTGAACTGAGCTTGAAGGTCTGCATCGTCGAACCAGTCTTTGCGGAACCAGTAAAGGTTCGCAAACTGCTGGTCAGGCAGCTGATAGAGATCGCCATCAGGACCAGTAGTGAACTGGCTACCCATGAAATCAGCAAGATCAAGCGACGGAGATGTTGTTGCAGACCAGCTACCGGCCATTTGGTCAGTCAGGTTATAAGCCAACTGCAGGCGAGAGTGAGTTCCTATCAAATCAGAGTCATTCACATAGCCATCATAAAGGTTACGTTGTGTTTGCATCTGCGTTTGAACAGCCTGCACAACCTCGCCTTCACCAAGGATCTGATGGTTAACCTTGATGCCTGTAATTTCTTCAAATGCACGCGTTAGAACTTCCGATTCATATGAATGCGTAGGAATGCCTTCCGAAAGAACATTGATCTCCATGCCAGCAAACGGAGCTGCTGCATCGATAAACCACTGCATTTCACTTGATTGCTCAGCACGGCTAATTGCCGATGGTTGAAATTCGCTGTCAATCCAGCGATCGGCCGCAGCTGTGTCTGCATGTGCCGTTGTTGAAACCGCCATCACAGCAGATGCTGCAACTGCGGATATTAGATATTTACGCATTTTGTTTCCTCCCAATGATACGTCTTGTCCCGATTCGAGACCGGTACACTTGATGTTCTTATGAACATGAAGTTTTGTCAACTATTTAAATAGTAGATGAAAATCTGCGAAAAAAGTACCTCTTTAAGCAATTTTTTTATTGATAAATCATTAATCAATAGTAATATTATGTTCATTAGAACAGTATTTATGTTCATATGATAAGGTGATCTACCGCATGGCATTCAATGATCGGCAGGAGTTTATTTTAAAGAAATTAAGGGTGTCCGGTGAGATTGAAGTCGACACTTTAGCTCGTGAATGGAATGTAACGACACAAACAGTCCGACGCGATTTAAGTGAGCTTTGTGACACGGGGTTGGCGATTAGAACACATGGTGGCGCTCGGCGAATGATAGCAAGTTCAGCCATCGCGTATGAAGATCGTCGGCTCGTAAAAACACAAGCCAAGAGTAAAGTGGCTGATGCAGCCGCAGCTCTTATTCCCAATAACGCATCTATTTCGCTCAACATCGGCACGACCACTGAAATGGTAGCTGAAGCCCTTAGGCTTCATGAAGACCTGACAGTGGTATCAAACAACATTAATATTGTGCCGATCCTAAGAGCATCTAGATTGAAGTCACTTAGTCTAATTGGTGGTGATGTACGATTATCTGATGGAGCAATTGTCGGCAGCGATGCCGTCGCAACAATTTCAAGCTACAAAGTCGATTTTGCTATTGTTGGCGCGTCATCTCTAGATTTAGATGGTTCGATACTAGACTATGATCAACGCGAAGTATCAGTTGCCCGCGCAATCCTTCAAAATGCGCGGAAAACTATTCTTGTTGCCGATGTTTCAAAATTTGCGGTGTCTGCGCCTTTCAAGATAAGTGACGCTAAACATCTCGACTATATCATACTTGATGCCCCACCTCCCTTAAGCTTTCAAAAATCCATTTTAGGCCACAACACCACCCTTATTGTAGCAAGAGAAGAAAATGTAAAAAACTAAACAATAAAAAATTATGGAGATAGACCAAGCATGAATTCAGATATTCTTAGACAAAAATGATAAATCGAGCTTGGATATTTTTGACACCAGCGATCATTGTCATGTCATTGTGCGCTCTGCTGCCACTTATCATAATTATCAATTATTCAGTCCAGGACAGTTTTGCAGGTGACCATTTTTATTGGGTGGGACTGCGTTGGTTTGAAGAGATCAGCCGCTCCCCAGAATTTTGGGAGGCAGTCTTGCGGACTTTGATTTTCTCCGTAATAGTGATCCCACTTCAGTTTATAATTGGGATTTTCGTAGCTCGAAAACTTTTTATGAAACACCAGAACCCAAGCTTCTTTATTGTTTTGTTTAGTGTTCCTATGCTTACACCTTGGCTTGTCGTTGGTTTTGTATGGAGATTAATGATGGATCCAATTTATGGCCCCCTTTCTAATGCTATTCAACAAGCTGGAATTACTCCAGATCTCAACGAAGTTGGATGGGCATGGCTTACCATCATCATAATGGATATATGGCACTGGACAGGCCTCATTATCGTACTTACTTTTGCCGGTTATCTCTCAATTTCAAAAAGTCATTTTCAAGCAGCAAGAATTGATGGTGCTTCGCCTTGGAGTACCTTTCGATACGTTGAGATACCTAAATTGCGAAAAGTATTGATAATCGCTTTGTTACTACGTTTCATGGATTGTTTTATGATTTACATTGAACCATTCATGATTACCAGGGGAGGGCCTAATGTAGCTACATCATTCCTATCTCTTGAATTGATCCAAACAGCTTCCATCCAATTCGATCTTGGGAAAGCTGGAGCCATCAGCGTATTTTATCTGCTTGTTATGATCACAATATGTTGGTTTCTCTTCCGCGCAATGGACCTAAATTCCCAACCCGCTAGGAGCAAAACATGAAGTATTGGGCAACAAAAAAATGGTCGTTGACAGTAATCATCTATTCATTTTTTACAATTTTTCCAATCTATTGGTTGTTTGTCTTAGGCCTACAACCCAACTTCTTAAATTCAACAGGACTAAGCCTTTGGCCTTCAACAGTTAGTTTTCAAAATTTTTCAGTGAGTTTTCTTAATGACGAATGGGTACAAGGATATCTAAACGCAACAGCTTATGTTTTTTTGAATGTCATTTTGACATTGGTAGTGGCGGTTCCAGCCGCATTTGCATTTTCAAGATATAAATTTCTCGGTAACAGAAATTTATTTTTTTGGCTCTTGGTTTGTCGAATGATACCACCTGCAGTTGTTATGGTGCCCATGGTTCAGATCGCGGCTATCTTCAATTTGGTCGACACCTATCTTGCCGTGGCCATTGCACACTGTTTATTCAACGTTCCAATTGCCATTTGGATCTTAGAGGGATTTATCTCTTCAATCCCCAAAGAAACAGACGAAATGGCTCGCGTTGATGGATACTCGACTTTTGGGTTCTGGCGGACAATTCTGGTTCCTCAGATTCTTCCAGGATTAGGCGTAACTGCGTTCTTTTGTTTTATGTTTTCATGGGTTGAGCTGACACTTGCCAATGCTCTTACGACAGTCGATGCTAAACCGATTGGAGTGATACTTAAGATGGTCGCATCTCCACTTGGAGGCGTTCATATTGGTATCGCAGCAGCCACAAGTATTTTGACGCTTATCCCTGGTATTGTTGTGGCTTGGCTAGCTCGGAACCACATTGCAAGGGGATTTTCTATGGGTCAAGTCAAGTGACCATCTGAGAGAAATGATTGGATGCTAGGCCTGCAAGGACACTATTTAACAATATCAAGTTCGATGTGGTAAAAATTATTTAAAAAACTGAAATGAAAATAACCTTGAAGAGCATATGCAGCCACTTTTGCACATCGCAAGGCTTCTCAATCGTCGTCTCATCTCCTGAAACTCAGTTTGGCTTCACACCTAGATTTCAAAATTGTTTAATTTTTTTTGATGCATTAACCATTTGCAAGTTTAAAAACAAACATCACAGCACTTAATAACGATTGCGGCACTTCAAAAATCTATTAGTTATAACAGCCAAATCCATAACTACTTCAATCACTAAAGATACCTAGAAGAAAGGCAAACATACAAACAAAAACGTAAAACTAGTCTCTCGAAGTGGTCAATTTATATACTGTATGATGATTAACTTGATCTGCATTTTGCGTCATATTAAAATTTGTTTGAAACGCCGTGTTGGCGGTCTGATGCTTGTTTTCATTAGCTTGACAGAACCTACCCAGCAGCATTGAGCATCTGTAAGCGGTCAGCCTGTGTCAATGGGAAAGGGGTGGCGCGCATTGAAGAGGCTTGAGCGGCGGCGGTGGCTATGTTGGCGTAATCTTGTGGTTGAAGGCCCATTGCGTTTAATCCGCGAAGACCCTGCGCCCGCGACCAGTTGCGCAATTCATCAAGTCCCAAATATGGTGATTGTGCCACAAAATTCTGATCGATCTGGCTAAAAACCCAATCTAACCGACGTGAGATTTCTGTGTTCTGTTCCGCTTTTTGCGCATGACACGCGAGCACAGCGGGCAAGAGCGCCCCACAAATCTCCCCATGTGGTGCACTAGTTTTTCCACCAATAACACTTGCAAAGCCATGAACCGCACCCAACCCTGCGTTAGCTAAGGCCAATCCTCCACATGTGCTGACCCATGCCATAGTGTCCCAAGCTTCGGTCGCATCATCCTCGACGAGACTGCGTAACACGCTGAAACCCGCTCTGATTGCCGCGGTACACAGGGCGTCTGTCATTGGATTGGCTGTGCTGCATAAGTAAGGCTCTATCACTTGCGTGATGGCATCGAGTCCAGCCGAAAGGGCAATGCGTTTCGGTGCACCTTGCATTAGGCCTGGGTCCACAATAGCTATTTTAGGAATCATGCGCGGGTCCCTGAGGCTGACCTTCAATCCATGCGATGGTACAGATATCACTGCATTCTTTGTGACCTCAGCACCCGTACCTGCAGTTGTGGGCAGTGCGATCATTGGGATGGGATCTGCATCAAGGACACGCCCATCGCCTACGATTTCAAGAAAGGACAATGCAGGGCCTGTGCTTGGGAGCAAGGCGGCCAAAGCTTTGGCAAAATCCAGCGCTGAGCCGCCACCAAGGCCAATCACCACGTCAGGCGAAAATCCTTGAAGCTGCACAAGTGTTGCCTCAATTTCTGGCAGGGATGGCTCAGAATAGCAGGACAATGCAATGGTCCTCAGCCCCAAAGCCTGGTTAGCAGCAAGTAGCCAATCTGCTCTACCCGCGTTTGCACCATGTATTAAAAGAACGTTTTGGCCAAAACTGGCGGCAAACTGTGATGTTTTTTCGCTTTGTCCGCGTCCGTAGTGAATAATCTGAGGGCTGGAAAATGAAAACATTGTTAAGACCTTAGGGTGCACGTGCCAAATGAGATGACACTAAAATTGTTGAATTTTATTTATTTATTATTACAAAGCAAATAGAAACTAATTTTTGATTTATCAAGTAATGTAAAAAGCTGTATAGACAAATTTTCCATCCAATTAAAGTTTCTGTCAATGGGATTAGCTATCATACTTGTGATATCTATCATATTTTGTGTCTTAATATGACACATATGATAAGTATGATAAGGGTTGAGCATAAAACATGGCGCCGAGGCGCAGGCGCGCGTAACAAATTTATTATACTATTAAAACAAAAGGGTGGATAAAAAGGTGGATATAAATACACCACAATGATGCAAGGCATTGATATATAATATCTATTTCTTGAAAAGTGGTGCCCCCACACGGGGTCTGTTTCCTTAGATAGGCATCAGTCAACCAACCGACACAAGTAATATCAATGAGTTAACCAATAATGACATGAGCTGTCTAGGGCACTTTTGGTGGCCTGTGTGGTGGCCTATGAAAATGGGTCCCATGGTCGACAAATGA